>LIDZ01000110.1_pt4 | contig 41670 bp, 34 predicted proteins | sample 644651 | NCBI WGS metagenome assembly LIDZ01 (sample SAMN03856242, study PRJNA289617) | food metagenome | isolation source: wine grapes on drying loft during traditional withering process | host: Vitis vinifera cv. Corvina | place: Italy: Gargagnago di S. Ambrogio di Valpolicella | collected 2014-01 | reverse complement strand
TGTAAACCTTGATATATAAACAAAAAACTAAATAAGTGGTGTAAATAAATTTACACTACCTAATTTTATTGGGGGGAGTTATTAATGAAAAAAAGTATTCTTAGTATTTTTATGTGTTTTTCAATGATATCAACGATTTTGTTCACAGGGATACCTTTATTAGCCAATGCAGAAACTACTAATGTTAGTTTAAATGATGCACAAGTAGATGATAGCAATGTAGTAAATAATAGTTGCGGTGGATTATTAACTAATTTAAAAAATATATCTAATAATGGTAATAGAAGTGGAATATTCAAAGTAACAAGCGATGGTTTATATACTAAGGGCGATGGAGATAACTTTGCCCTATCTGAAACCACAGGATCAAATTTTATGTATGAGGGTGATATAGATATAACTTCAACAGGAGGAGCCGCGTCATTAGTATTTAGATCTGATGTAACTGGGAAAAACTGCTATGTTGCAAATCTAGATAAAGGTGCTGGTATTGGAAAACTATTTAAATTTGTAAATGGCGTAGCTACTGTTTTTGGAACATATACATTGCCTACAGTAAAGGGAAAATATAACATAAAAGTTGTGGCAGTTGGATCTCATATAGAAGAATACATAGATGGTATTCTTGCCTTAACATGTGATGATAGTTCATTTGCTTCAGGTAACTTTGGAATAGATACTTTTAGTGGAGAGGTAACTTATCAAAATTTAAATAAAACGGATGTAGATGTTTTATTATATCCAAAGTTAACAAAGCTTAAGATTGATGGACAAATATTGACTCCAACCTTTAGTCAAAATGTTTATTCATATAAAACGGATGTAGAATTTACTTCAAATAAATTAAGTATAAGACCAACTGCTCATAGAGGCGATAATATAGATGTAAAAGTATTGAATAGTGATGGTACTAAAATTTATGATAGCACTGCTATTAATAATCATACGACTAAGGTTCCTGTTCCCATTGGTATATCTAATATTTATATAAATGTTAAAAATTCTAAAAATGAGCCTATTACGTATATAATACAAGTTAATAGACATGAAGATCCTAATTTACTTTATACTGGACCATTTAGAAATCAATATCATTTTTCAAGAGCTTCAGGATGGATGAATGATCCTAATGGTTTAGTTTATAAAGATGGAGTTTATCACATGTTCTTTCAGGCTAATGAAGATTCAAGCCAATTGTTTTGGGGAAATATGAGTTGGGGGCAAGCTACAAGTACAGATCTTATAAATTGGACAGAAAAAGGAATTGCCATTCCTCAATCTAAAAATCAGCCTTGGGAGGATTTTATGTTCCAAAGTAAGAATGATCCAAAGGCTTACAATTATATTGGTGATCCTCATACTGATCCAGGACAGGCACCAAACAAAACTAAAGCAATTTTCAGTGGATCAGTTGTTGTAGATAAAAATAATACAGCTGGCTTTGGTAAAAATGCGATGATAGCAATTTATACTTCCGATTATTTTGTAGCAGTAAGAGATAAAGATAATAAAACATCTGATCCCTTGGGGGAATATTTAGGATTAAGAGAAGTTCAAGAGCAGTGTCTTGCATACAGTTTGGATGACGGTAAAACATGGATTAAACTTGATAAACCAGTAATTCCTATAACTGCTCTAAGTGGGCAAGGATATGATTCCAAAAGTTTCAGGGACCCTAAGGTCATTTGGAATGATTCTACTCAAAAATGGGTAATGGCTACCACTACAGGGCAAAGAATCACATTATTTACTTCAAAGAATTTAAAGGACTGGACACATGTCTCTGACATTAACAGGGTTCATGATGTTAATAACGGTGTTTGGGAATGTCCTGAACTTTTTCCTATTAAAGTTTCAGGAACTAATAAAACAAAATGGGTCCTTTCTGTGAGCATTCAGCAAGGTGCTCCGGCAAAGGGTTCAGGTATGGAATATTATGTTGGGAATTTTGACGGTAACAATTTTACTCCTGAAAATGCTTCTACTATGTCAAATCCCAAATATACAGATTATGGAGAAGACTTCTATGCAGGCCAAACATTTTCTAATATTCCTGATAATAAAAATATAATCTTAAGTTGGATGTCTAACTGGAATTATGCAAATGATGAGGGCACTTTCCCTACAAGTCCATGGAGAAATTCTATGACACTTCCAAGAGAGTTAACACTTGTGAAAACAGGTTTAGATGATTATTCACTGACACAAAATCCTGTTGATCAAATTTCTTCATTGTTTGGAAAAAAAGTTAAGATTAAGAGTCAAACAATAAAGGCAACGGAGAATATAAAAAATTTTAAGGGAACCACTTATGTTATAAGCTCTGACTTTAGCTGGAAGACTAATAAAAAACCAGATAACTTTGGTTTTAATTTACGTGAAAGTTCAGACGGAAGCAAAAAAGTTACTGTTGGATATGATACATCTAAAGGTGCTGTATATATTGACCTTAGTAAAGAAGGAGATCCAAGATTAACTTCTGACAGATACTTGATTTATGCTCCAGTGAATGCAGCTAACAACCATATAAAATTAACAGCTTATGTGGATACATCATCTATTGAATTGTATATAAATGATGGCGAAAAAACGATTACTCAGTCTATATACCCTAATTCAATAGGGAATAATAACGGTATAGACACAAATAATATTTCTGTTTTTTCGGATAAAGGGGACGTTAGCATTAAGAATGCAAGCATTATGAATATAGAAAACATTTGGAATGATAAACTAAAATAGGAGGAGATAAAAATAAGACTTAACCAAGGTAGAAAATATAAGGATTCCAATTAAGGTTACTGGAAGCCTTATATTTTCATTTTTACGATAAAACAGTTGTTTTATTAGATCTGTACAGTTTCTTTTGGGTTAGATAATAAGCAATCCCTAAAGGTATACAGGAACCAATCCCATACCAGAGGATTTGCCAGGGCGACGCCTGCAAAACCTAAGTACTTTAATAAAATAATAGCCGCTTTTCTATTTACAGCAAGCCAATACTTTTTTCTAATAATCATAAATTATATTTCACCAAATTTATTAATTAAGTAACCTAATAAACTACCAAAAATTAATGCCATTACTATAATCCAAATTGAGCTTGCTAAATCAGATGGTTTGAATATTAGTAATATGTAAATTAAGTAAGATATTTATGAAAGACAATTTAAAAATATGGTAAATAATGATAATATTATATAGAGATTTATGACGCAGTTGTATGATTAGGAGTATTAATCTTTGAAGGTAGTTACTTTTAGGAAGGTAAGTGAAAACTATATGAGTAGCCTCATTGAAAATTTAAGAAAAGAATTAGATGTTTTTTGGAGATGGGCAGGGAAAACACCTAAAGAATATGAAGAAAATAGAGGAATCATCTACTTGGAAGAATGCGATTATCCAAATTGGATAGAAATTAAAGAACTAACATCTAATGCAATTAGTGATTTGAAAAGTGGCAAAAAATCTAAAGAACTTGCTGAATTAATATTGGAATTTATGGCTATTGATAATGAAGGAGAAGATACATTAGATTTATGTGAGTTACAGTTATCTAATGGTGAATTGGAGTATTTAATTGAAAGTAGTTTACGATTCTATTTAAGTAATTCAAGATGGCAAATAGCTGAATTAATTGGAAGAACAAATAATAAGAATTTAGAGATGTACCTCTCAGTATTTATTAAAGATAATAATAAATATGTTCAAAGAAAAGCCCTTTCATCATTAATGAGGATTAATTCAATAAAAGCAGAAGAAGTAGCAATATCAAAATTGAAGGATGAAGACGATTATTTGAGATTAGTATCATTTAGAATTCTACGGGAAGTATCATCTAAATATCTACAAGAAGCAATGAATATTCTTAAAGATGATAAATTTAATTATATACAAATTGAAATTGAAGAGATTAAAAGTGAGTTGTTGTAGTAAATACATTAACTTTTGTCTTTGAAATTTATAAAAGGTTTACATTTTATTTATGATGTTATAAATGATACTTATAACATCATAAATAAACAATATTTCTTTTAATAAAAATATGAATGTATAATAAAATTAAAGATAAAAAAAAGAGGCGCATAGATCATGAATATTAGTTCGAAGAAATCGCTATTATCAAATATGTATACTAAAATGGTTGTAACTATTATTGTTGGCGTTATAATATGGTTTATTCCTATTCCTTTAGGGGTGAGACCATCTGCTTGGCATATGCTGGCAATATTTATTGCAACGATTGTAGGGTGCATATTAAAACCACTACCTATTGGAGCTGTAGCCATAATAGGATTAACAACTTCTACATTACTAGGTACAACTGATATAAACACTTCTCTTTCGGGTTTCAGCGAAAGCAGTATTTGGCTCATAGTTATTGCATTCTTTATATCAAGAGGTTTTATAAAAACAGGGCTTGGCAAAAGAATTGCATATAAATTTGTACAACTATTTGGTAAAAGTACTCTTGGACTTTGCTATTCGGTAATTTTCTGTGACTTAGTTTTAGCACCAGCTACACCAAGTAATACCGCAAGAGCTGGTGGAATAATATATCCTATAGTAAAATCATTGGCAGAATCTTTTGATTCAAAGCCAGAGAACGGAACGGAGAGGAAGATAGGGGCATTTCTAATATTCTCAGAATTTCATGGGGATATTATAACTTCAGCAATGTTTTTGACAGCAATGGCAGCTAATCCACTTGCTCAAACTTTAGCAAAAACTTTAGGAGTTAATATTACTTGGTTTGGATGGTTTTTAGCAGCACTTGTTCCGGGAATTGTTTCTCTAATATTAATACCGCTGATAATATATAAAATATATCCGCCTGAAATAAAAAACACACCCAATGCGCCCGAAATGGCAAGTAGTGCATTAAAAGATATGGGTCCACTAAAAAGAAATGAAAAGTTTATGACTTTAGTTTTTGTTATGGTACTTTTGCTCTGGGTTACTGGAACAATAACACATGTTAACGCTACATTAACTGCACTTATTGGTCTTTCATTCCTTCTAATTTTTAAAGTTATTGATTGGAATGATGTTAAAAGTGAAAAGGGAGCTTGGGACACACTTATTTGGTTTTCAGTACTTGTTATGATGGCAAATGAATTAAATAAATTAGGGCTAATCAAGTGGTTTAGTGATTTGGTTGGAAATAATGTTAAAGGATTCAGTTGGCCTATTGTATTATTTATACTCATAGCTAGCTACTTCTATATACATTACATATTTGCAAGCTCTACAGCTCATGTAAGTGCTATGTACTCAGCATTTTTAGGTGTAGCTATAGCTGGAGGTGTCCCACCAATGCTTGCAGCACTAACACTAGGTTTCTTTGGAAATATAATGAGTTCAACAACACATTATAGTAATGGGCCTGCGCCACTTCTTTTTGGATCAGGTTATATAACGCAAAATAAATGGTGGAGCTTAAACTTTATACTTGGTATAGTGTATTTTATAATATGGTTTGGAGTAGGTTCTGTTTGGTGGAAAGTCATAGGAATATACTAATATAAGCCTATGTTTAAAATAAATAAATAAATAAATAAATAAATAAATAAATAAATAAACCAATGTGCAAAATAGCACATTAGATATAAAAAGAGGAGTGATAGCAAATGAAAAATTTAAAAGGTGAAGATCTATTAAGAAATCCTTATTTAAACAAAGGTACTGCTTTTACTGAAGAGGAAAGAAGAGAATATGGACTTGTAGGGCTATTACCAAACGTTGTAAGAACTATTGAGGAACAAGCACAAATAATTTATGAAAGATCTAAAGCTTTTGAAGATAAATTAGAAAAACGTAATTACCTTATGAATTTATATGATACTAATAAAACACTTTTTTATTATGTTGCAGGTAAACATATTACCGAATTTCTCCCTATAATATATACGCCAACTATAGGTGATGCAGTAATAAATTACTCGGAAATTTATGATACGCCTAAGGATGCTGTTTTCCTTTCAGTAGATCATCCTGAGAATATTAAAGAATCTATTAAAAATTCGTTGAAAGATCTTGAGAAAATAAAGCTAATTGTTGTTACTGATGGTGAAGGAGTCCTTGGAATAGGTGACTGGGGCATTCAGGGAGTTGACATATCTATAGGAAAACTTGCGGTATATACAATAGCTGCAGGAGTTAATCCTAAAAATGTTCTACCTATAGTAATAGATGCAGGAACAAATAATGAGGCATTATTAAATGATCCGTTGTACATTGGAAATAGACATAAAAGAATTACAGGAGAAACATATTATGATTTTATAGACAAATTTGTTAGGATAGCTACTGAAATGTTTCCTGAAGTACTTCTTCATTGGGAAGACTTTGGACGTGGAAATGCAAGTGCCATTCTTAAAAAATATAGATCAAAGATATGTACATTTAACGATGACATACAAGGAACTGGAGTTATGATGGTGTCAGCAATGAATGCTATTGCTGAGGCTACAGGAATACCAGTTAAAGATCATAAAATATTAGTTTTTGGTGGTGGTACTGCAGGTGTTGGGGTATCAGATCAAATATTACTTGAAAAGGTTCAAAGTGGACTATCTGAAGAAGAAGCAAGAAAAGATTTTTATCTTGTTGACCGTTATGGTCTTATTACTGAAGATATGGATGATCTTACTGAGGGTCAAAAGAAATATGCAAGAGCCAAAGGTGAATTTAAAAAACCATTAACAGATCTTGCTGAAATAGTAGCTGCAGTTAAGCCTACAGTGCTTATTGGAACTTCTGGAGTACATGGTGCTTTCACGGAGAAAGCTGTAAGAAAAATGGCAGAGATTAATAAGAAACCTGCGATTATGCCTATTTCAAATCCTACAAAACTTGCTGAAGCAAAAGCTACAGATTTAATTAAATGGACAGATGGTAGAGCATTAGTAGTAACAGGAAGTCCATCAGAGCCTATAGAATATAATGGAGTAACTTATACCATAGGTCAGGCTAATAATGCACTCCTGTATCCTGGTTTAGGCCTTGGTATAGTAGTTGCAAAAGCTAAAACTGTATCTAACGGAATGTTATCTGCAGCTGCCTTTGGAATAGCCTCACTTCAAGATCTTTCAAAACCAGGAGCATCAATTTTACCGCCCGTTGAAAAACTTAGAGAAGCATCAAAACTTGTGGCTACGGCTGTTGTTACCCAAGCAATTAAAGAAGGGTTAAATCGCGTAGAAATTACGGATGCTAAAAAAGCGGTGGAAGAAAGTATTTGGGAACCCACTTACAAATAAAAGTTAAAAGTTAAGAGTTAACAGTTAAGAGATAAGAGTTAAGGAGGATTTTTCGGAAAAGATCGAAAAATCTATAAAATAGGAGTAAGTAGATTTGCTGGAGCAAATCTACTTACTCCTTTATTTTACAGATATAGGCTCTTTAGATTTGTAAAGCTTCTTTCGGGTAAAATAATAAGCAATCCCTAAAGGTATACAGGAGCCAATCCATGCTAGAGGATTGGCCAAGGCGACGCCTGTAAAACCTAGTTACTTTGATAAAATAATAGCTGCAAAAGTTCGCATACATAATTCCATAACACCAGCTAAAGTAGGAGCAAAACTCTGTCCTAATCCTTGAAGGGTCTACCTGTAAATGAAAAGTAGCGCTAATAGAAAATACATTGCACCGTTGATATTCAAATAAATTTGTGCAAGAGATACTACTTTTGGCTGGTTGTTGCCTACAAAAAGCCGTATCATCCAATGGTCAGCTAAAATTTCATCAAATATCATGGGTGTTTGTAAATCTTTACATAGTAACAACTCAATAGTATAATTAAGTTGTTACTTTCTGAAGAAAATAATTGTGAAGAAATGTTAAAATACTGAAATGCAGATTACAAATGGTATATTAAGTATAATATTACAATGATAACAAAAATCACTTGCATTTTTTTATAAAGGGAGTGTTTATGTGCAGAAGCTTAAAGATATTAAAGTTGGAATTGGTTTTGCTACGGGTAGAAAAAGTTTTCAAAAGGTTCTTAGAACATACATACACACGTGGAAAGAATCTGGCTTAGTGGATAATAAAGGTATCAGTTTGAATATTTTTGTAGCATATGATCTGGATTATAATAAAACTAAAATAACGGATTACACCAATGTAGAACCAGATCTTGTTAAGGAAATTGATAGTAGAACATATATTGGAGGAGCTGAAATAAAAGAAGAAATTGATGACCTAATTCACCAGAATGTCATAAATATTGAAGAAGCAAATCTGATTTTTGGGAAAAGGGGATATGCAGCAAAGCGCAATGCTGTGTTATATAAAGCTATTAAAAATCATATGGATTATCTGGTATTTCTGGATGATGATGAATACCCAATGGCAGTTACCAATACTCGTAATACAGCAATTTGGGGAGGACAAGAAGTTATAACAAATCATCTTAAATATATCCCTGAGGCAGATATTACTCATGGTCATCATTGTGGATATATATCACCAATTCCTTATATGAAATTTAATAATATAATGACAGAAGTTGATTTCCGCTCATTTATTGAGGCTATCAGTAATGATATAATTAACTGGGATAATTTAAAAAGAATTATGGAAAGCGGTGGAGTTACATATGCTGATACAAATATATTGACTACTCATGAGGCTACAGAGGTTGAGGAAACAAATCATTGTAAATTTATATCAGGTGCTAATCTATGTATTAATCTTACAAATCCTAACCGTGTTTATCCGTTTTATAATCCACCAGGAGCTAGAGGCGAGGATACTTTTTTGAGTACGTGTCTAAGTGAGAGAAAAGTTCTAAGCGTTCCATGTTATACATTTCATGATGGATTTTCCACCTATAATAGTCTCCTAGAGGGTGTTCTTCCAATTCGATTGAAGTTTATTAAAGCTGAGGATGAAAAGATTATTACTCGTTTTTACAATGCATGTATAGGTTGGATTCGTTATAAACCATTACTGCTATATATAACGCAACCGGAGTGTTATGATGAAAAAATTGAAGAGATAAGGAAACAGCTTAAAGAGACATTACCTAAAATTTGTGCATATTTTGGAAAAAATGATTTTATGAAAATTTCAGATGAATTAGAACGATACAATAGAAATGTAAAAAAACACAACAAACAATTTATTGAGATGCAAGACATTTGGGCAAAAATCATGCAATACTTTTCCAAGTGACAAGTTAAATATTGCATATTATATATTAATAGTGTATGCTCATTTTTCAAGGAGTTGTGGTATATGAATCTAAGAGATCTGGAATATTTTTATTATTTATGCCAAAATAAAAATTTTACAAAAACTGCAGAAGTACTTTTTGTTTCGCAGCCTTCTATAAGTATGGCATTAAATAGGATTGAAAAAGAGTTAGGGGCAAAACTTGTAATTAGGGATCATTCTAAAGCACAACTTTCATTGACGGAAGCTGGTGAAATCCTTGAAAAACGAGCACACAATGTATTTCATGAAATAGATCAAGCAAAACTGGAAATATCCAGAATAATTGGGGCAAAAATAAAATTAGGTGTTCCACCTATGATTGGTGGGTATTTCTTTCCGTATTTTATGAAGGAACTAGATAAAAATGGACTTGTAGAGCATATTGAACTTGTTGAAAAAGGTTCTGTAATGATGAAGGAATTATTAGTATCTGGTAAAGTTGATATTGCATTAATAGGCACAACGACACCTCTAAAAGATAATGATATTAATTCAACAATTTTAAAAATAGATAAATTCGTGGTTTGTACAAGTAATAGTCATCCGCTTTCAAATAAAAAGTGTATTAACTTTAAAGAGCTTAAAGATGAACGTTTTATTGTGTTAGGTGATTCATATATTCATAACGAAGTATTAAATAATCTTTGCTTAAATAGTGGAATACTAGCAAAAAACTTTTATTACACAGATGAAATACAAACTGCAAAATCTCTAATCGCTTCAGGATTTGGAATAGGAATAATGATTAACATGGCAGTAGAGAATATGGCATCTGTAAAGACTATACATCTAGTTCCATCTATAAATTTTTGTATATCAATTGCTGTAAAAAAAGAACATTATATGACTGCATCAGAAGAAAAAATAATGGAAATAATGCTTAAAAAACCAATGTAATGGAGGTGAAAATCATGTTTACACCAGTTAAAAGCCAAAAGGTTTATAAGGTAGTAATAGACCAGATTAAGGATATGATAAAGACAGGACAACTTAAAAAAGGTGATAAACTTCCGCCAGAAAGAGAACTAGTAGAACAACTTCAGGTAAGTAGGACATCTATAAGAGAAGCACTTAGATCTTTAGAAATATTAGGGATTATTGAAAGCAGGCAGGGAGAGGGAAACTTTATAAGAGAAAGTTTTAATCAAAGTCTCTTAGAACCATTATCTATAATGTTTATGCTTCAAGAGAGCAGTCCAAAGGAAATTCTTGAACTTAGAAGAGTAATAGAGACTGAAACAGCTTCGCTAGCAGCTAGAAATATCCATGAAGAAAAGCTTAATGAACTATATGAAATAATAAAAACATTTAAAAATACTACAGATGAAAAATTAAACACAGAACTAGATCAAAAATTTCATTCTAAAATAACAGAGGCATCAGAAAATTTTCTCCTAATAAATATTCTAAATACAATTTCATCCATTATTGATTCATTTATAAGTGATGCTAGATTTAGAATTATGGAAAATAGGGATAATAGAGAAACATTAATTCAGCAGCATGAGGCCGTATACAAGGCATTATACCAGCATGATTCAAATAGTGCAGCAGAGGCAATGAAAAAGCATTTGGAGTTCATTAATAAAACCATATTTAATGAATGATAATAATTTAACAAACAAATAAATATTATTATAAAAACAAGTTATGAAATTGTAGATTTGCACAATATTAAAAAGTTTGCATGTAACATTTGACTTGTTTTTTCACTATAAAAAGTTAATAATTTAACTTTTGTATTATTATGTAATTCAGCGACCGGTTATGTTATACTATAAATAAATTGGTATGACCATTGTACCAATTTATAAAATAATTCTCGTATAATCGTTATCCAATTTGTATAAATGATTAAGATGGAGGTAATAAAATGGAGATATTGGTTTGCATTAAACAAGTTCCTGGTACAAGTAAAGTAGAAGTTGATGAAAAAACTGGTGTGTTAAAAAGGGATGGCGTGGATTCAAAAATGAACCCCTATGATCTTTACGCATTAGAAACAGCACTTAGAATTAGAGAAAAAAGTGGTGGCAATATAGGAGTTATATCCATGGGACCACCTCAAGCTATGGACGTTATTAGAGAGGCATATATGATGGGAGTGGACAGGGGAGCACTTATATCTGATAGAAAATTTGCAGGAGCAGATGTGCTTGCAACTTCCTATACAATTTCTCAAGGAATAAGAAAAATGGGAAATCTTGATTTAATAATATGTGGCAAACAAACTACAGATGGTGACACTGCACAGGTTGGCCCGGAAATTGCAGAATATTTAGGACTCCCTCATGTTGCTAATGTTTTAAAAATATTGGAAGTTAAAGATAAATCAATAGTTATTGAAATGGATATGCCCAATACCATAGAAGCAGCTGAAGTTAAATTCCCATGTCTTCTTACAGTAGAAAAGGATATATTCCAGCCAAGGCTGCCTTCATATAAAATGAAACTGGAAACTAAAGATAAAGAAATACAAACTATTTGTTTAAATGATTTTGAAGACAAGGATGAAAATAAATATGGTCTAAATGGATCGCCCACACAAGTAGAAAGAATTTTTCCTCCAGAAGAAAATACGGATAGAGAAACATGGAATGGTAGTAGTGAGGAAATATCTGATAGATTTATAAAAAAATTAAAAGGACTAAAATTTATTTAGGAGGTTAAAATATGGCTAAATTAGTAATAAATTATGATAAATTAACAAGGGATAACATTAAACAATTAGTTGATATTTGCCCATTTAATGCAATAGAAGACAAAGGTGATAAAATTGATATAAATGCAGGGTGTAAATTATGTAAGATGTGTGTAAAAAAAGGACCTAAGGGCCTTATAAAATTTGTGGAGGGTGAGAGTAATAAAATTGATAAAGGTCTTTGGAAGGGTGTTGCAATATATGTTGATCATGTGGAAGGCAAAATACATCCAGTGACTTTGGAACTTATTGGTAAAGCAAAGGAGCTGGCTAAAAAGATAAATCAGCCTGTATATGCATTATTTATTGGACATAACATTGAAAAAAAGGCGGAGGAACTACTTCACTATGGCGTAGATAAGGTATTTGTATATGACTATGAAGAACTTAATGATTTCACAATAGAGCCATATACAGCTGCTTTTGAAGATTTTATAAATCTTACAAAACCAACAGCCATATTAGTAGGAGCCACAACTATTGGAAGATCACTTGCACCTAGGGTTGCAGCAAGATTTAGGACAGGACTTACGGCGGATTGCACAATTTTAGACATGAAAAAAAATACGGATTTAATTCAAATAAGACCAGCTTTTGGTGGAAATATAATGGCACAAATTATTAATCCCAATGCTCGACCTCAAATGGCTACGGTTAGATATAAGGTTATGGATGAGGCAAAAAGGCAAAGTGAAATAAGTGGCAAAATTTTAATGTGCAAAATTGATAAAGATAAGCTGAAATCTAATATAAAGGTGTTAAAGGTTACAAAAAAACAGATAGAAAGTAGTATATCGGATGCTGAGGTAATAATAGCAACAGGAAGAGGTATAAAGTCCCAAAAAGATATGGATATGGTACAAGAATTAGCAGAACTTCTAGATGCAAGTGTTGCTGGAACAAGGCCACTAATAGAAGCAGGATGGATTGATGCAAAATGTCAAATAGGGCTAAGCGGAAGAACAGTAAAACCAAAACTTATCATAGTACTAGGTATTTCTGGTGCAGTTCAATTTACTGCGGGAATGAATAACTCAGATTATATTTTTGCAATAAATAAAGATGAAAAAGCACCCATATTTAAAGCCTGTAATTATGGAATAGTAGGGGATATTTATGATATAGTTCCTAAAATTATAACAAAACTTAAGGCTAGCAAAAAATTAGAGAATATTATTTAAAGGGGGTTAAATTATGGTCACTATTAAGGATATAGAGTATTTAGATTCAATTCTTGGTAAAGACAGGGTTTTGACAAAAGAAAGAATTAGTGAGGATTTTAGTCATGATGAATTAGGCGGAATAAGTAAGATTCCAGAGGTTTTAGTAGAGGCTAGAAGTACAGAGGAAATATCAAAAATAATGAAATACGCTTATGAAAAAGGTATTCCTGTAGTAGCTAGAGGATCTGGTACAGGACTAGTTGGAGCATCAGTTCCACTTCAGGGTGGCATCATGATAAATATGAGTACTATGAATAATATACTAGAGCTTGATGAAGAAAACTTAACACTTACAGTAGAACCAGGGGTTTTGCTTATGGAAATAAGTAAATTTGTAGAGGAAAATGATTTGTTCTATCCACCAGACCCAGGTGAAAAATCTGCAACTATAGGTGGAAATATTAGCACTAATGCCGGTGGCATGAGAGCTGTGAAATATGGAGTTACAAGAGATTATGTAAGAGGACTTGAGATTGTACTTCCCAATGGCAGCATACTTAATGTTGGTGGGAAAGTTGTAAAAAACAGTTCTGGATACAGCATAAAGGACTTAATATGTGGTTCTGAAGGAACACTGGCGATAATTACAAAAGCTATATTAAAACTTATTCCGCTACCTAAAAAAAGTATAAGTCTATTAGTTCCATTCCCAAATCTAGATCTAGCTATAGGTACAGTACCAAAGATTATAAAATCTAAAGCTATACCTACAGCAATTGAATTTATGCAGAAGGAAGTAATACTAGCAGCAGAGGAATTTCTAGGGAAAAAGTTCCCTGACAATAGTTCGGATGCATATCTTCTTTTAAGTTTTGATGGAAATAGTAAAGAAGAAATAGAGAAGGACTATAAAAAAGTTGCTGATATATGTCTACAAGAAAAGGCATTGGATGTATATATAGTTGATACAGATGAACGAAAAGAATCAGTATGGAATGCAAGAGGAGCTTTTCTTGAGGCAGTTAAGGCATCAACTACAGAGATGGATGAATGTGATGTGGTTGTTCCAAGAAATAAAGTGGCGGAATTTATTAAATATACTGACGAATTGCAAAAGCAGTTTAGTATAAGAATAAGAAGTTTTGGACATGCTGGTGATGGAAATCTTCATGTATATATTTTAAAGGATAATTTAACTCAGGAAGAATGGAAGGGAAAGCTTAAAGGCATATTTGATTGTATGTATCAAAAAGCAATTGATTTAGAGGGACTAGTATCAGGAGAACATGGTATTGGTTTTGCTAAAAAAAATTATTTGCTTAAACAATATGGTGAAGAATATATTTTACTAATGAAAAATATTAAAATGGCATTTGATCCGAAAAACATATTGAATCCACAAAAGGTCTGTGAATAATATGCCTAGCTTTAAGGTACCTTATTATAAGGGAACTATGGAAATAAATATTCCTAATGAAAATTTTGCAGGCGTTCTTAAATCAAAGTCAGAGGACTACAAGCCAAGTTTATCAGAGGAAAAAATAGTTGAAAGAGCATTAGATAATCCAATTGGCTCTCTGAAAATTGAAGAATTAGTTAAGGATAAAAACAACATGGTTATTATAACCAGTGATCACACAAGGCCTGTGCCCAGTAAAATCACATTGTCCATACTTTTAAAACGTATAAGAAGAGTAAATCCAGAAATAAAGATTAAAATATTGATTGCTACAGGGTTTCATAGACCAACAACTCAGGAAGAAATGATAGATAAATTTGGAATAAATATTGTTAATAATGAGAATATTATTTGTCATAGTGCAGAGGATAAAGATAGCCTTGTAAACCTAGGATTTTTACCATCAGGGGGTGAACTATGGATAAATAAAATAGCCATAGAGACGCAACTGCTTATAGCTGAAGGGTTTATCGAGCCACATTTTTTCGCTGGCTTTTCAGGAGGAAGAAAAAGTGTATTACCTGGTATTTCAGGAGCAGAAACAATTAAGGCTAATCATTGTTCTGAATTTATTAGCAGCGCTAATGCTAGGGCTGGGGTTATAAAAAATAACCCTATACATGAAGATATGATATATGCGGCAAAAAAGGCTAAGCTTGCTTTCATTTTAAATGTTGTACTTGGGAAGGACAAAAATATAATAAATGCTTTTGCAGGTCATAGTGAGTTAGCACATGATAGGGGGTGCAAGTTTGTTAAAGATATTTCAGAGATAAAAGGAAATAATTCTGATATTGTGGTTACTACCAATGGAGGATACCCCTTAGATCAAAATATTTATCAGTCAGTAAAAGGCATGACAGCAGCTGAAGGGTGCGCCTCTGAACATGGTGTTGTAATTATGATTGCATCATGCTCAGACGGTCACGGCGGTGAATCTTTTTATAATACTATGTCAAATGCCAAAAGCCCAGAAGATTTGATGAGTAAATTAATGAAAGTTTCAAGAAAAAATACGATTCCAGATCAATGGGAATTTCAAATTTTAGCTAGAATATTAATTAAACACAAGGTTATAATTGTGACAGATATGTGTGATCCTAAAATTATAAAGGATATGCATATGGAACACGCCTATACTTTTAATGAGGCATTAGATATGGCATTTAAAATTAAAGGTCAGCAAGCTAAAGTTACATTGATAAAAGATGGAGTTTCTAGTATAGTTGTGTGAAAATGGTTACAATTTTATTTCAGATGCTTCGACAAAAAACGCTTTTTAGTAGATTAACCTTATGAAGAAACAATATTGATTACTTTATTAATGTGTGGTAAGATGAAAATAATGAAATATTTTGGCCGAGATATAGAGAGCCACAATTGGAGTTTTAACTTTAATTGTGACTCTTTTTGGTTTTTTTACATTCGACTAAAATATGGTATTTCCAAAACAATAGAGAGTTAGTGTATTAATCTATTTCATTAGGATGCCTAATACAAGTAAAAAGTTGGGAGGAATTATTAATGTATGATGTAATAATTATTGGTGCAGGAATTGTAGGTTCTTCCATTGCTAGGGAAATCAGCAAATATAATTTAAAGGTAATAGTGGTGGATAAGGATTTTGACTTAGCTTCTGGAACAACTAAAGCTAACAGTGCAATTGTACATGCAGGGTTTGATGCAAAGCCAAATACTTTTAAGGGAAAATTGAATGCTAGGGGCAATTCTATGTTTGAGAAACTATCAAAGGAGCTAGATTTTCCATTTAAAAGAAATGGTTCTTTGGTTCTATGTTTTGATGAAAAAGATAAAGAAAAACTAGAATTACTTAAAAGGCAAGGAGAAATAAATGGAGTACCTGATCTTGAAATATTGACTGGAAACGCCACTAGAGAAATGGAACCTAATATCTCTAAGAATGTAGTCGCAGCACTTCTGGCACCTTCAGGTGGAATAGTTTGTCCTTATGAAATGACCGTAGCTTTAGCAGAAAACGCTTTCACTAATGGGGTGGAATTTAATCTTGGGGCTGAGGTAAAAGATATCAAGAAAATTCATGATGGATACTCTTTTTTATTAAGTGATGATAAAGTTATAGAGAGCAAAGTTGTTATTAATGCGGCTGGATTATATTCTGATGTAATAAACAATTTAGTTTCTGATGAAAAATTCAATATCATACCTAGAAAAGGTGAATATTGTTTGTTTGATAAATCGGTTGGAAATTTAGTTAAAAAAACCATATTTCAGTTACCTACAAAGGCAGGAAAAGGGGTATTAGTTACGCCAACTGTTGATGGTAATTTACTTATAGGACCAAATTCCATAGATATAGATGATAAAGAAAATTTGGATACAACAAAAGAAGGATTAGATTACGTTATTGATAAAGCTAGGCTAAGCATAAAAAGTGTACCAACAAGGCAAATAATAACATCATTTACAGGTTTAAGGGCTAGTAATAAGAGTGGTGATTTCATAATAGGTGAAGCAAAAGATTGTCATGGGTTTATAAATGCAGCAAGTATTGATTCTCCGGGATTAACCTCAGCACCTGCAATAGCAGAAATGGTAGTATCTATTGCAAAGAGCATATTAAAACCAGTTCTAAAAGAAAATTTTATAAGTAAAAGAAAAGGAATTATAAAATTCAGAGAGTTAAATAATGCAGAAAGAGATATCCTTATAAAGAGCAATCCTGAATATGGAAGAATTGTATGTAGGTGCGAAGTGATTACGGAAGGTGAAATAAAAGATGCTATCAGGAGGCCACTAGGCGCTAAAACTATTGATGGCGTTAAAAAGAGAACAAGAGCTGGAATGGGAAGATGCCAAGCTGGTTTTTGTACTTCAAGAGTTGTAGATATCTTAAGTAAGGAATTAAAAATTCCCATCACAGAGGTTACAAAGTTTGGGAAAAAAGCCAACCTGTTAATTGGTAAGAATAAAGAAAATTTATGATAATTGTTTTTATAATATGATAGGGAGGGTTATTTATGAAAGATATTGATATAGTAATAATTGGAGGAGGCCCTGCAGGTCTCGCTGCAGCAATATCAGCTAAAGATGATGGGATAAAAAACATTTTAATATTGGAAAGGGAAAATCAACTTGGTGGAATATTAAATCAATGCATTCACAATGGTTTTGGACTCCATACGTTTAAGGAAGAACTTACAGGACCTGAGTATGCAAATAGATTTATTGATAAAGTTAATGAATATAAAATACCATATATATTGAATACTACGGTACTAGAAATAACAAAGGATAAAGTTATAACAGCAGTTAATGAGAATGGAATAATAGAACTTAGAGCAAAAGCAATTATTTTGGCTATGGGTTGCAGGGAAAGACCTCGTGGAGCAATAAATATTCCAGGTAGCAGATGCAGTGGTATTTTTTCAGCAGGAACTGCACAAAAGTTTGTTAATGTTGAAGGATATATGCCTGGTAAGGAAGTAGTTATTCTCGGTTCTGGTGATATAGGATTAATTATGGCTAGAAGGATGACTTTTGAAGGGGCAAAGGTAAAGGCGGTTGTGGAGCTGCTTCCTTATTCAAGTGGTTTAAAAAGGAATGTTGTTCAATGCTTGGATGACTACAATATTCCACTAAAACTCAGTCATACGGTTATAGATATAAAAGGAAAGGACAGATTAGAAGGCGTTGTTATTGCAAAAGTTGATGAAAATAAAAAACCAATTAAGGGAACTGAGGAATTAATAAGTTGTGATACATTACTTCTATCAGTGGGATTAGTTCCAGAAAATGAATTATCTAAAAGCGCAGGAGTCGCACTATCACCAGTTACAGGTGGAGCGATTGTAAATGAATCACTGGAAACAAACATTGAAGGAATATTTGCCTGTGGTAATGTTCTTCATGTTCATGATTTGGTTGATAATGTATCTTTGGAAAGTTCAAATGCAGGAAAAACTGCAGCAAGTTATGTAAAGGATGATAAAAGAAATGGGGAGTATATTAAAGTTAGTGGAATTGAGGGTGTAAGATATACGGTGCCATCATTAATTAATAGCTCAAAAGTTGATAAGGCTACAACAATAAGATTTAGGGTTGGAGATGTTTTTAAAGAAAATTATGTATCATTATATTTTGATGATACTAGGGTAATGCATATTAAGAAAAAAATACTTAGCCCAGGTGAAATGGAGGAACTAAAAGTTACTAAAGTTTTGCTTGATAAATATTCTAACTGCAAGGAAATAGCAGTAAAAATAGAAAAGGAGTAAAAAGCTATGGAGAAGAGAGAATTAACTTGTATAGGCTGTCCAAGGGGATGCGCCCTTAGTGCAGAAATTATTGATATGAGTAATGTGAAAATAACAGGGAATAGTTGCAAAATAGGTGAAGAATATGGGAAAAAAGAATGTACTAATCCCACAAGAATTTTGACTTCTACAGTAGAGATTACTGGTAGAGAGGGGATAATGCTTCCAGTCAAAACTGAAAGAGATGTTCCAAAAAACAAAATAAAAGAGTGTATATATGCTTTAAAAGGAATAAAGGTAAGCACTCCTATTAATATGGGGGATATAATTTTAAAAGATGTTGCGAGTACTGGTGTGAATTTTATAGCAACTAAAAGTATAAAAAAATAGTTGTATAAAATGAAACATAAATTTATCAGTTGACTACTATACGGAACACTCCATCTAAAACAAAGAACTATGTTTATATTTTTATGAATATTGACTATAAGATTATAATAAGATTATAATATGTTATGATAAAATCGGATATATTGTTATAATGTGAAATATAAATTTGGAGGTAACGTAATGAATGCTTTTTCCTTTGAACAGCTTTTAATAGAGAATCCAGTAGTTGGAGCCATTAGAAATGATAATGATTTGGAAAAAATAATCAGCAGTAAAGTTAAAATTGTATTCATACTTTATGGTTCAATTACAAATGTAAAAGACATAGGCAGTACTTTAAAAAAGGCTGGTAAAATTGTGTTTGTTCATGTAGACATGATAGATGGTCTAAAAAATGATCAAAAGGGTATTGAATTTATTAAGGAGCAGGTTGACCCTTTTGGAATAATTACTACAAAGCAAAATAACATTAAGCATGCTCATAATTTGGGGCTATATACCATCCAAAGAATATTTGTTATAGATTCTTTGTCACTTAAAACTGGTATAAAAAATATACAAGCAGTTTCACCTAATGCAGTTGAGGTTATGCCAGGTATTGCTAGTAAGATAATAAGGTCTCTTGAAAGTGAGATACATCTTCCTATAATTGCAGGGGGTCTAATAAGTACAAAAAAAGAAATAATGGAGTCTATAAGTGCAGGCGCTATGGCAGTATCTACAACAGCACAGGAACTTTGGGAGTTAAATAGTTAATTTTATTTTAGGCTGGAGAAAAAAGAGCCAAGCAAAATAAAGTTATATACTTTATTTAGTTCAGCTCTTTTTTTATATCAGCGAAGTAACCGATTACAACTAAAAATGGAGGCGTATTAAAATGAGTAAATATGTAATGGCATTAGATCAAGGAACAACAAGTTCAAGGTGTATTTTGTTTAATAAGAAAGGACTTATTGAAAGTTCGGCTCAAAAGGAGTTTACTCAAATTTATCCGAATACTGGTTGGGTAGAACATAACCCAATAGAAATATGGTCATCACAATTTTCTGTTGCTATAGAGGCAATGGCAAAAGTTGGCGCTGCAGCTTCAGACATTGCAGCTGTTGGAATAACTAATCAAAGAGAAACTACAATTGTATGGGATAAAAGGACAGGAATACCAGTTTATAATGCTATAGTATGGCAATGTAGAAGAACAGCAAATATGTGTGATGACCTTAAAGCAAAGGGATTTGATAAGATTGTAAAAGAAAAAACTGGATTAATACTTGATGCATATTTTTCAGGGACAAAGGTAAAATGGATCCTTGATAATGTAGAAGGTGCAAGAGAAGATGCTGAAAAAGGTAACCTTTTATTTGGAACCGTTGATACTTGGCTAATTTGGAATTTGACTAAGGGAAAAACATATGTAACTGATTACTCTAACGCGTCAAGAACTATGTTGTTTAATATTCATGAATTAAAATGGGACGAAGATATTTTAAAAGAATTAAATATACCATTATCCATGTTACCAGAGGTTAAACCATCAAGTTGTATTTATGGTAAAACAGATGCGGCTTTGTTTGGAGGGGAGATACAAATAGGAGGGGCAGCCGGAGATCAGCAAGCGGCTTTGTTCGGTCAATGTTGTTATGAATCTGGAACTGCTAAAAATACTTATGGAACTGGAGCTTTTCTACTAATGAACACTGGGGATAAAGCCGTGGAATCAAAAAATGGCTTATTAACTACTATTGCCTGGGGAGTTGGAGGAAAGGTTGAATATGCCCTTGAAGGTAGTGTATTTATTGCTGGAGCTGCTATTCAATGGTTAAGAGATGAGCTACGAATGTTTGATAATGCTGCTGATTCTGAGAGATATGCAACAGCGGTTGATGATACTAATGGAGTTTATGTGGTTCCTGCTTTTGTAGGACTTGGAGCACCATATTGGGATCCTTATGCAAGAGGTGCAATTTTTGGATTAACAAGAGGAGCAAAAAAAGAACATCTAATTCGTGCTACTTTAGAAGCTGTGGCATACCAAACTCACGATGTGCTTAAAGCAATGCAAGAAGATTCTGATATTGAACTTAAAGCACTAAAGGTTGACGGTGGGGCCTCCGCAAATAATTTTCTAATGCAATTTCAAGCAGATATACTTGGTGTACAAGTTGACAGACCAGAAATAATTGAGACAACAGCACTTGGTGCAGCATATCTTGCAGGACTCGCTGTTGGTTATTGGAAGGATAAAGAAGACATACGTAGTAATTGGGCTTTATCAAGATCTTTTATATCTAATATGGAAGTAGAAAAAAGAGAAGAACTGCTTAAGGGATGGCATAAAGCAATTGATAAATCAAGGAACTGGGTAGAGTAATTTATACAATAGATATTAATTATCATTAAAGGGGATGTGATTAAATGTCAGCTTATTTAGCCGAATTCTTAGGAACTGCCATATTAATTTTATTAGGTGATGGAGTTGTGGCAAATGTTGTACTGAATAAAACTAAAGGGAATAACAGTGGATGGGTAGTAATATCAATTGGATGGGCATTAGCTGTTGCAATTCCAGTATTTATTTTCGGCCCAATATCAGGTGGAAGTTTTAACCCAGCACTTACTTTAGCTTTTGCTGTAATAGGAAAATTTTCTTGGGCACAGGTACCAGGATATATTATTGCACAGGTATTAGGTGGAATAGTAGGAGGCTGTCTAGTCTATTTATATTATAAAAATCATTTTGATGTTACAGATGATGCAGATGCCAAAAGAGGTGTATTTTGTACAGCCCCAGCTATAAAAGATACTTTTGAAAACTTTGTTTCAGAATTTATTGGCACTTTTATATTGGTATTTTCCATTTTAGGCTTTGCAAATACTAAACTTGCTCCTGGATTAAGTGGATTTGTTGTAGGTGGCATTATTTTAGTAATTGGATTATGTTTAGGTGGAACAACAGGGTACGCAATTAACCCCGCAAGAGATTTGGGACCAAGAATAGCACATGCAATTCTTCCAATCAAAAACAAACAAGGTTCTGATTGGGGATATGCATGGATTCCAGTAGTTGGACCTATATGCGGAGGTATAGTTGCAGCAGTATTTTTCAAATTGATTTTTTAGTGTTATAAAAATAAGTTATACTAACATTATAATGAAGATGTAAAAATAAATTAGTTATGAAAATCAGTGTGGGATTCAGTCCTACGCTGATTTTTTATTTTTAAATTTACTTGTGAGATGGTTTAAGTAAGGAAGTACTATTGATTAATTGTGTGAATTTCTATAGTATTTATAATATAAGGGGTTGCTATAAATGATATTAGGTTTAATTTCAGTATTTATTATAATAATAATAGCTATAATCAAAATTTTATATACAATAAATGCAAGTAATACAAGCGATCACAATGATTTAACAGAAAACACTTTGAAAAATAATATGTCTGAAGATACGATTAATAATGAAAATTACGTGTATTCTGAAGATGAAAATTTAGAAAAAGAAAAAGAAAAAGAAAAAGAAGAGCGAGAGGAAGAAGATATGAATTCTCATAATTACAATTACCGTGAGGATGATGAAGATATTGATTATGATAATTATCATTACAATGAAGATGATGGAGAAGATGAAGATTTTATAAGCAATGATAATTCAAATCAGGATGATAGTTATAACGAAGATGATGATAATTATAATGATTATGAATTATAATCATTATAACAAATATGATACATTATTTTTTAAAGTAGGTGAATATCAATGCACAATGATATATTAAAGATAAGAGCTCATCATTTGTTATGTATGCAAGGGTTTCAAGGTTACGGCTATAGTGACAAATTTGTAGAGCATATGGGTGAAGTAGTAAAATATATAAAAGACAACGCCCAAGATGAAATAATGATTGTAGACTATTGTGATAATATATGTTTAGCATGTAAAAATAATATTAATGATGTTTGTACTAATTATAAAAATGTCAACAATATGGATAAGAAGTTACTTCATAAGCTTAAACTTAAAGGTGAACAAGTAGTGAAGGTGGGGGCTGTTCTAAGTCTAGTTAAGGAAGAATTTCAAAGCTTACAAGATGCATATGAAATTTGTGGTGAGTGCAGTTGGAGTGAAAAATGTCTTTGGATATCAAAATTCAGGTAAATACATAAAATTTTCAATGGAGGTGTATATATGCTAGCTGTTTCTATAATACTTATAAATTTATCACTTATTATATATACAGTGGTAGTGTGGAATGAATTTAAAACTAAGTCTATAAGTATATGGCACGTTATTACATTTACAATTGGATTAATTTTTGATTGTTTAGGAACTTTTATGATGTATAAACTTGGTGGTAGTAAAATTAGTTATGGAATCCATGATATATTAGGATTCGTAGCCATATTCCTTATGTTACTTAATCTTATAGGTAGCATAATTTATTGGAATAAAAAATCAACAGGTAAATTTTACAGATTTTCTGTTCTTGTTTGGATAATATGGGTAATTTCATATATCACAGGTATGATAGTGAACATGTAGCATTGGCACCTTTAAAAAAATTCCAACTGGCTATGATTAGGTATATAATAAGTAATAGAGCTAAAGCTATATGCCTACAAAGGGGTCAAAAAATGTTATTATTAAATTCAATTGGAAGTATACTAAGTATTGTTATAATGATTATTATTGGATATATTCTCACAGCAAAAGGTTGGTTCAGTGAGGAATCCTCAAAATTATTGACTAGACTTGTCATAACTATAGCATTACCAGCACTTATGATATCCACAATACTTGGTAATTTAGATAGAAATGAGCTTGTACACCAAGGTAAAGGCATATTAATTCCTATTTTATCTATGACTATCTGTCTAATTATAGCAATTATTGTTACAAAGCTTATTAAGATAAAAAAAGAAGATGCTGGACTTTTTATATCAATGTTTTTTAATTCAAATACTATTTTTGTTGGACTTCCTGTTAACCTGGCACTATTTGGGGAGAAAAGTATTCCATATGTACTTTTATATTATATAGCAAATACAACGTTTTTCTGGACTATAGGCGTTTATTTTATAAGTAAAAATGGAAACAAGAAGACAAATGACAAAATATTAAGTAAAAGCACACTAAAAAGGATCATATCACCACCACTTTTAGGATATATGGTGGCAATAATTTTGGTGATATTAAATGTTCATTTGCCTAATTTTATAATGGATACCTGTAAGTACATGGGGGGGATAACTACACCACTTTCAATGTTATTTATAGGAATTTGTATTTTTTCAGTTAAACTAAAGGATATAAAAATTAGTAAAGATATGTTTGGTATAGTAGCAGGAAGATTTATAATATCTCCACTTACTGTATTTGTTATTACTTTGTTTATACCAATCCCTATTCTTATGAAAAAAGTGTTTATTATACAGGCAGCAATGCCAGTTATGACAAATACTAGCATCATCGCAAAGGCTTATGATGGCGATACAAAATATGCGGCTGTGATGACAGTTGTAACCACAGTATTATCTATAATAGCTATTCCATTTTACATGGTCTTACTTAGTTATTTATAATACTAAAAAACGATAACAAGTTGTAGAGTTAAAATAAAATTGTTATCGTGAACAAAAATCTATTGATATTAATTTTAAAACGTATATAATTAAATTATAAAGAGTTGTTAACGTTATCAGCAAAAATTTTTAAAGGAATGGTGAAATTAATGAAAAAATTCATGGATGAAAACTTTTTACTTACTACAAAAACTGCGGAAAACCTATTTCACAAATACGCAAAAGAAATGCCTATAATAGATTATCATTGTCATATTAGCCCACAAGAAATATATGATAACAAAAAATTTAAAAATTTAACGGCAGCTTGGCTTTATGGTGATCATTACAAATGGAGACTTATGAGAAGTTTTGGAATAGATGAAAAATATATTACAGGGGAATCAACTGATTATGAAAAATTTATAGCATATGTTAAATCTGTTGAAACAGCTATAGGAAACCCACTTTATCATTGGACTCATTTAGAATTACAAAGATATTTTGGAATATATGAAGTTATTAACCAAGAAAATGCACCAATTATATGGGAAAAAGCAAATAAATTATTAGCCCAAGATGATTTTACAGTTAGAGAGATAATTAAAAAATCAAACGTTAAGGCTATATGCACAACTGACGACCCAATAGATTCGCTTGAATATCACATTAAACTAAAAAAAGAAAATGATTTTAGTGTTAAAGTATTCCCTGCATTTAGACCTGATAAAGCATTAGGAATAAACAAGCTAGGATTTGTAGATTGGGTTAAAAAATTAGGTGAAGTTTCTAGCGAAAAGGTAGATAATTATGATGGATTTTTAACTGCTTTGGAAAGTAGAATAAACTTTTTCCATTCTGTAGGTTGCAGAGTTTCAGACCATGCACTTGATTATGTACCATATGCAGAAGCTTCTAAGGAAGAAATAACAAAAATATTCACTAAAGCATTAAAAGGTGAAGGCGTTACAACTGAAGAAGAAACAAAATTTAGAACATTTACAATGAGGTTTCTTGGTAAGAATTATACAAAACTAGGATGGGTAATGGAATTACACATTAATGCATTTAGAGATAACAACAGTGCTATGCTTGAGAAAATGGGACCAGATACTGGATTTGATTCTATAAATGATAGTAGTGTGTCTTACCCACTTTCAAGATTACTTAATGCTTTAGAGCAGGAAAATGCTCTTCCAAAGACTATTTTATATAGTTTGAATCCAAATGACAATTATATATTAGGATCGTTACTTGGATGCTTCCAACATGGTGGAACGTCTGGTAAAATCCAACTTGGAGCAGCTTGGTGGTTTAATGACAATAAGGATGGAATGATTGAACAGATGAAAGCATTAGCAAACCTGGGGCTATTTTCTAGTTTTCTTGGAATGCTTACAGATTCAAGAAGTTTTTTATCTTACACAAGACATGAATATTTCAGAAGAATATTATGTGAGTATGTAGGAAACTTAGTAGAAAATGGTGAATTCCCAAATAATGAGAAACTATTAAAGGATATTATTGAAACCATATGTTATAAAAACGCAGAAAATTATTTTGAAATGGATATATAGTTATAGGTACGTAGTTAAATAAAGTAGTTTATGAGGGACTGTTATGATATCATTATAGTTACGAGTGATTGCTATTTGAAAGGTGTGGTAGTAGTGAGTATTACTATTAAAGATATTGCGAAAATGGCTAATGTTTCGCATACAACTGTTTCTAGGGCATTAAATGATAGTCCCTTTATAAACGAAAAAACAAAATTAAGGATAATAGAGATAGCAAATCAGTTAAATTATATTCCTAATTTTAATGCCAAAAGCTTGGTATTAAACAAGTCATACAATATTGGTCTGTTTTTTTCTACAATAAGTAACGGTACTTCCCCAAGCTTTTTTCAAGCAACAGTTGAAGGGGTAAGTAGTGTTATTAAAGGAAATTATAATTTAGTAATAAAGGGAATTGACCATTGTATAAATTTTAATTATGTGTCAAAAGAAAGATTTGATGGGATTATACTAGTAAGCCAAAGTGAAGGGGATAACCCGTTTATATATGATGTTATAAGTAAAGGAATTCCGTTAGTAGTTTTAAATAGGAAGATTGATGCTGAAAATATTACAAATATACTTTCTGCTGAAAAAGATGGTGCCTATGAGGCAACAAATTACTTTATCACAAATGGACACAAAAACATTGCAATAATTGAGGGCAAGCGAGGATTTAAATCCTCTGATTTCAGAAAAGAAGGATATGTTAATGCACTTATAGATAATAAAATAAAGATTCACAATGAATATTTGGTAAGTGGTGAGTATGACGTTAAAAGTGGATTTAAAGCTATGGAAAAGCTTTTAAACTTAACTAAAGTTCCAACAGCAGTATTTTGTTCAAATGATGATATGGCAGTTGGTGCAATGAGAGCTATACAGAAAAATGGATTAAAAGTTCCAGAAGATATTTCAATTGTTGGATTTGATGACAGCCCATTTTGTGAGTATGTTACACCATGCATTACTACAGTGAGAAAACTTACACGTAAAATAAGTATAGTTGGTTCAAAAAAATTATTAGAACAAATTGCGAGTCCTGAGATGGCTGGACAAAAATTGTATATCAATACTGAGCTGATAAAAAGAGATTCAGTGAAAAAAAATCCAACTGAAGACATCTGAAAATTAACAATTCAATTTCAAAAAATTGGATATAGCGTATTATTAAAAATACAATTGTTAACGTGTGCGAAATTTATGATATAATAATTGAATGGATACAAGATGTATATTATAAAATTTATTAGGGATAATGTAGCGAGGTGGTGTATTTATGAAAAACGTTTTTAAAATAAATGAAAATGACAATGTAGTTGTAGCATTAGTGGATTTAAATAAAAGTGATATAATTGAGGAAGGTAGCAGAAACATTATCATAAATGAGAGCATAAAAAAAGGACATAAAGTAGCTATTAAATCTATAGAGAAGGGCGAAAACATAACGAAATATGGATTTGCTATAGGGCATGCTATTAAAGATATTAAAGAAGGCCAATGGATACATTCTCACAATATTAAAACAAACTTAACCGGGATTAAAGAGTATAATTACGATAAAAGAAATTTTAGTAATACTTTTGAAGATAGAAAATTAACATTTAAAGGTTATAGAAGAGAGAATGATACTGTTGGAATTAGAAATGAACTTTGGATTGTCCCTACAGTTGGTTGTGTAAATGGTATAGCCGATTTAATAGTCAAAAATTTCATTAAAGAAACTTCTTTTTCTGATATACATGTATTTAAACATAACTATGGTTGTTCTCAACTTGGCGATGACCATGAAAACACTAAAACCATTTTAGGAGATATAGTTAAACATCCCAACGCAGGTGGAGTACTAGTTTTAGGTCTTGGTTGCGAAAATAATGTAATGGAAGATTTTATAAAATCACTTGGAGATTATAACAAGAAAAGAGTTAGATCTTTAATCTCTCAAAAGGTTGATGATGAAATAGAAGAAGGAACTAAACTTTTAAAAGAGCTTTATGAAAATATGAAATCTGATAAAAGAGAAGATGTATCATTATCTGAACTTAAAATTGGACTTAAATGTGGTGGTTCAGATGGATTCTCTGGTATAACAGCCAATCCTCTTTTGGGTAAATTTTCTGACTTTCTAGTTGCACAAGGTGGTACAACAGTACTTACAGAAGTTCCAGAGATGTTTGGAGCAGAAACAATCCTTATGAATAGGGCAAAAAACCCGGAAATATTTAAAAAAACTGTCAATTTGATTAATGATTTTAAAAGGTATTTTATGAGTTATAATCAGCCTGTGTATGAAAATCCATCACCAGGAAATAAAGCAGGTGGAATAACTACACTAGAAGATAAATCTTTAGGATGCACTCAAAAATCAGGAACTTCAGAAATAGTAGATGTACTCAAATATGGTGAAACTTTAAAAGAAAAGGGTCTTAATCTTTTAAGTGCACCAGGAAATGATCTTGTTGCATCAACTGCACTTGCATCTGCTGGTTGTCATATGGTTTTATTTACTACGGGTAGAGGAACTCCATTTGGAGCTTTTGTGCCAACTGTAAAGATTTCTACTAACAGTGATATCTTCAATAAAAAGAGGCATTGGATAGATTTTAATGCAGGAGTATTATTGGAGAATGACAGTATGGATAAAGTAATCGAGAATTTTATTGATTATGTCATCGCTATTGCCAGTGGTGAGTTAGTGGCAAACAACGAAAAAAATGATATTAGAGAAATATCTATATTCAAAAATGGAGTAACACTTTAAAAATAATCACTTGATTCTTCCTTTATATAGGTAAAGAATCAAGTGTTTTTTTTTTGTATATGCCTATGATATAATATAAGTATATATTAGGCATCATCAAAGAAATAACAAGTCAGTATTCTGGTATATTTTGTGGCATGCTACGCCTTCCATAACCATTACATATATCAATATGCGCTAGGTTTTGGCTCCTTGCCTGCCGCAAAATATCCTCAGAATCTTTGAATCGTTATTTCTTTTCAGATGCCTTAAGTATTTTTTTATACAGGAGATGAAAATTATGAGTTGTAAACTTATTTGTATTGACATGGATGGAACATTATTAAATGACCAAAAAACAATAAATGAAGAGAACTTACAAGCAATAAAAAGGGCAAGTGAAAAGGGCGTTAAAATAGCAATTTGTACGGGTAGACTTTTTACATCTGCTAAATATTATGGGGAACTAATTGGTGTTAAAGCACCAATTATAGCATCTAATGGTGCATATATAAGAGAAAAAGATCAGGAAAGAGTAATATATAAACTTGAACTTGGTAAAGAAAATTGTAAACAAATACAGAATATAGTAGGAAGGTATAATTTAAAAGTATATTATAATACAAATGATTCTGTAATAGCAGCTAATGGATTTCCAGAAAATTATAATTACTCAGAGATGAACAAAACATTATCGGAAGAATTTAGAATAGAGTTAATTGATGCTAAGGATATAGATTCAATACTTATAGAAAAAGGAAATGAGATATTAAAGTGTATATGTGTATCAGAAGATGGAGTAGATTTGGAGAAAGCTAGGGAGGAACTTTCAAAGCTAAATAAATTTGAAATTGTTAGCTCAGGTAGTGATAATATTGAATTAATGAGTAAAGGTGTATCAAAAGGAAATGCAGTTAAAGTTTTAGCCGAAATTTATAAGATAAACACAGATGAAATAATGTGTATAGGCGATAATGAAAATGATTTATCTATGATTAAATATGCAGGGATAGGTGTGGCTATGGGTAATGGCTCAGGCCTTGTAAAAAATGTTGCAACTTTTATAACAGATACAAACAATAATTCAGGTGTAGCAAAGGCTATAAATAAATTTGTATCATAAGGCATAATAAAAAAAATAATAAATAACAAATAAGTGAGTTTCTTTAATATGCCTAAGTGTTACCCCAGAATATTTAATTGGATTAATTGTAATACTAACTCTTAGGAGGTGGTTTTATGTTTATTCCAAGAAGAGTAATATTTGAAAAGCGGGCATTAGATTATGAACTGGGGACTAGTATCTTCGAAGAATTCAAAGATAAAAAGGTAGAAATAATGTATTCTAGCAATGGTAGGATTATTGGGATACCGGGCACGACACCTAGTGAGATGTATTTTGAAGGTAAAAACACATTAGTAGTAGGGGTGAGAAAAAATTTAAACTTTGCTACCTGTAAACCATCTGCAAATTATCAATTGCCAATTGTAAGCGGATGCAGTGGTATGTGCGAATACTGTTACCTAAATACTCAAATGGGTAAAAAACCATATGTTAAGATTTATGTAAATATAGATGAAATCTTATCAAGATCCCAGGAATATATAGATGAGAGAAAACCAAATATAACTGTTTTTGAGGGAGCGGCAACTTCTGACCCAGTTCCAGTGGAGTATTACAGTAGGGCATTAAAAAATTCCATAGAGTTTTTCGGTAAATCAGAGTTAGGTAAGTTTAGATTTGTTACCAAATTTACAGACATCGATACAATATTGGGACTTAGTCATAATGGCAACACAACTATAAGATTTAGTATAAACACTGATAGGGTAATAAATGCGTATGAGCATAAGACAACAAATGCCAGTGAGAGAATAACTGCGGCTAATAAATTATATAATGATGGATATAAAATCGGATTTATAATAGCGCCTGTTTTTTTGTATGAAGGATGGGAAGAGGAATATGGGAATTTAATTAAGCTCATAGCCTCTAAATTTCCTAAAGGAAATATAAAATTTGAAGTTATTTCACATCGTTTTACAAAACGTGCTAAAGAAAATATAATAAATATATTCAATAAAACTACGCTACCTATGGAAGAAGAAAAACGAAAGTTTAAATTTGGACAATTTGGATATGGCAAATACATTTATAAAAATGAGGATATGGATCTTATGAAAAAATTTTTTAGGATAAAATTAGTCCAATATTTTGGCGAGGAAAATATAAATTATATCATATAAATGTAACATACTGTAAAAAATACTTTACTATCAATAAAATTTGGTCTAATATAAATTTTATAATTATAATAAGCATATTAATGGGGGAATACAATTGATTTTAGGAAATGAAAATTTAAATATAGTTTTATTTGAGCCAGAAATACCACAGAATACAGGAAATATTGCGAGGACATGTGTTCTTACTAATAGTAAATTGCATTTAATTAAACCTCTTGGATTTAGTTTAGATGAAAAACATCTAAAGAGGGCTGGTTTAGACTATTGGAAAGATTTGGACATAACTATATATGATTCTTATGATGAATTAAGAGAAAAGTATAAGGATGGAACATTTTATTTTTCAACTACAAAAGGTAAAAACTATTATGAAGAAGCAAAATTTAATCAGGGAGATTTTATTGTATTTGGAAGAGAGTCATGTGGACTTCCAGATAAGATTAGGGAGAGTAATGCTCAAAGTTGTATAAGGGTTCCTATGATAAAAACGAGCCTTAGATCACTAAATCTTTCAAATACTGTTGCAATCGTTGCTTATGAGGCTCTTAGGCAAATCGGATTTTTAAATATGAAATAAGAAGGAGAAGATTCATGGAAAAAATAAAGATTATAACCGTAAGTACTGCAGATTTACCTAAGGATATAATTGATAAATATGACATCGAAGTATTACCGCTAGTTGTAAATATAGGCGAAAAATCCTATTTAGACGGGGTTGATATAGATACTCATAAACTTTTAGAAATTATGGATAAAGACGGTATATATCCAACTACTACACAAGTTAATCCACAAAGACATATTGAATGTTTTAAAAAATATCTAGAACAAGGGTACAAAATTTTAATGATAAGTATGTCTTCAAAGATGAGTGGAACATATCAGTCGGCATGCATGGCAAAGGATGTGCTCGAAAGTGAAGACATAGCGATAGTGGACAGTCTTAGTGTTACAGCAGGTCTTGGAGTGCTTGTACTTAAGGCTTGTAGATTAAAAGAAGCAGGGCAGGGTCTTAGGAAAATAGAAAAAGAAATCATTGATACTATTCCTCATGTTAAAGGTGTTATTGCATTCAGTAGATTGGACAACCTTATTAAAGGTGGAAGATTATCAAAAACAGCAGGAACTATTGGCAATATCTTAGGTATAAAACTTTTACTTGGGATTGTAGATGGAGAAATTGTTGTTGTTCAGAAATTAAGAGGAACAAAAAAAACAGTAAAATCCATACTAAATTATGTAAATAAAATGGGAAACTCTGATTTAGAAACAAGCATATTATTATACATAGGTGAAAATGAGATAAGGGAATTGCTTGAAGGAAACTATAAAGAAAATGAAAAAATTATAGAATGTGAAGCTGGATGTGTTGTTGGAACTCATACAGGATCAGGTGTCTGTGGAATATTTTTTATAGAAAAGTTTGACAAGCAAATGACAGAGAAGCAGTTGTCAGATTCAAGATTCCAGGTACCAGAGAAGCAAGTGGCAGATAAGCAAGTGGCAAGGTAAGAAAATTTTTCTGCTGGTGAAGAAAAATCAATGAAATGGGGATGAGAGTTCATTTGTTTACAAAAATCAACTCTCATCCATAATTATTTTTAATAATTATGGAATGGTTTTCAACTTATCACTTGTCGCTTGGAACTTGTAACTGCTGCTAGGTCTGTAGAAAAATATCAGAATATAAAGAACTTTTAGCTTTTTTGTGTTTGAAAAGAAGATTTATGATATACTAAATGCATAATAGAACATAAAAAACACAATATAAATATGGGTGAAAATTATGAATTTGGATTTTAATTTAAACTTATCTCAGCAACAAAAACTTGTAATGAATCAACAGATGCAGTTGTCTGTTAAACTACTTCAAATGTCAAATTTTGAATTAGTTGAGTATCTAAATGAAGAAATACAAGAAAATCCTGTTATTGATGCTGATTTTTCAAAAATTGAAGTGAATGAGAACTTTGAAAAATCAGACTACAACAAGTTATCTGAGCATTCGGGAAGTGATAACTATAGTTCTGGGGCAGCCTATGGGGAAGAACAAATTTCACCTTTTAATTTTATATCTGAAAAAAAGTCTTTGAAGGATTATCTAAAGGAACAGCTAGGGGAATTAGATGAAAACGATAAGATGAAAAATATATGTATGTATATAATAGAAGGTATAAATAGCAGCGGATATTTTACAGATGATTTGGATGATACTTCAAAATTTTTAAATGTAGACAGAAAAAATGTGGACAGCGCACTTAAAATAATCCAAACTTTTGATCCAAATGGCATTGGTGCCAGAAATTTAAAAGAATGCTTAAGAATCCAAGCTGACTATCAAGGAGTATTGGATGATAAATTAGAGCTAATAATTTCAAATCACCTTGAGGACATAGGAGATAATAAATATAATAAAATTTCTAAAGAACTTAATATTTCAGTGCAAAAGGCTCAACAATATGGAGATGAAATTAAAACTTTTCAGCCAAAACCATCAAGTGGATTTTACACAGGTGATGAGGTTAAGTATATTAATCCTGATGCTTATATAGAAAATATAGGTGATGATTTATACGTAATTATGAATGATACGTCACTTCCAAATCTATCTATAAATAGTATCTATAAAGATATTATTAATGGTAGCGAAGATAAAAATGCAAAAAAATATGTGAGGGAAAAAATTAATAGCGCAACATTTTTAATGAAAAGCATAAATATGAGAAGGAGTACTGTTTATAAAGTTTTAGAGCAAATTGTGGATATTCAGAAAAAATTCTTTTTAGATGGAGATACTTTTTTAGAAGCCATGACATTAAAGGATATATCTGAAAGAATAGATATGCATGAATCCACTGTGAGTCGCGCTATAAAGGAAAAATATATATATACTAATAGGGGCATAGTTAGAATAAAAGATTTATTTACCACGTCAATTAGTAATTATAATAGTGAAGATATTTCTGTTAATAAAATAAAGAATGAAATACAAAAGTTAATAGAGAGTGAGGAAAATGAAAAGCCACTGTCGGATCAGAATATAAGTGATATTTTGGCGGATAAAGATTTTAAAATATCTAGGAGGACTGTGGCAAAATATAGAGAAGAAATGGGAATAAAATCCTCAGCTAAAAGAAAGAGATTTTAAACATTTTGAAAATAATTTATATTTTTTTTGTAAATACTATTTAAAAGTGAGTTCTTTTACTCTATAATAGAAGTGGGACATGAATTGAGTTGCTGGGACGATGTAAGTCCAGTGAGGTGGTAAAAGTGCACGAAATATTAAAGCTCCAAAAAAAAATAGTTCCAGAACTTATGGATTTGCTTGAAAAAAGATATGATATTTTAAGAACAATATACTATAATCAGCCTATAGGTAGAAGAATATTAGCAAATAAGTTATCAATAGGTGAAAGAGTTGTTAGGACTGAAATTAATTTTCTTAAAAAGCAAAATTTAATTAACATAGGTACACCTGGGATGTCAGTAACCTATGAGGGCGAAGAGATAATAGATAAGCTTAAAAACTTTATACGCCAATTCAAAGGATTAACAGAAATTGAAATACAAATTAAAGATAAATTAAATATAAAAAGAGTTATCATTGTCCCTGGAAGTATTGAAGAAGATAAAACTGTTATGAATGAGCTAGGTAGAACTGCGGCAAAATATGTGCAGAGTATAATTAAACAGGATAGCATAATCGCTATTACTGGAGGAACAACCATGAAAATGGTTGTTGATAATTTTGATAATAATTATAACTATCCCCGTGTGGTGGTAGTACCAGCTAGAGGTGGAATGGCGAGAAAAGTTGAAACCGAAGCAAACACGTTAGCTGCAAATCTTGCTAATAAGTTGGGAGCAACATATAGATTGTTACATGTCCCAGATAATCTTAGCAATGAAACATTGAGTGCAATACTTAATGAAAAAGGTATCAAAGATATAATGAATATCATACATAGCGCGAGCATCATTGTTTATGGTGTTGGTAGAGCAGATGAGATGAGTAGAAGACGCGGTTTAAGTGAAGATGAAACATTGTTATTATTAGAACAAGGTTCTGTTGGAGAAGCCTTTGGGTATTTCTTTGATGGAAATGGAAATGTGGTTTGTTCTACTCCTTCAGTTGGGTTAAAAATTGAAGATATAAATAATGTAGATAATCTTATAGCGGTAGCAGGAGAAAAAACAAAAGCAGAAGCAATAGTCGCAACACAGATGAATAATGAGAAAAGTGTTCTCATTACTGATGAAGGCACTGCTATAGAAATAGTTAGAGTACTAAGTGAAATATGTTAATAAATATCTATGGATGGATTTTTTCCATTTGATGTTTTTAAATAAATAAATGTTTTTTAAATTGCTAATAATTATATTTATATATAATTTTAGAATATATATCTTTGGAGGTATTTAATAATGGCAAAAATTGCGATTAATGGTTTTGGAAGAATAGGTAGATTAGCTTTAAGAAGAATTCTTGAAGTACCAGGTCTTGAGGTTGTTGCAATCAACGACTTAACTGATACAAAAATGTTAGCTCATTTATTAAAATATGATTCAGCACAGGGTAGATTCAATGGTACTGTTGAAGTTAAAGAGGATTCTTTTGTAGTCAACGGAAAAGAAATTAAAATTTTCGCTGAAAAAGATCCATCAAAACTACCATGGAAAGCACTTGGAATAGACGTTGTACTTGAATGTACTGGTTTCTTCACAAAGAAAGAAGCAGCTGAAGCTCATATAACAGCTGGTGCTAAAAAAGTTGTTATTTCAGCTCCTGCTGGTAATGATGTTAAGACTATAGTATTTAATGTTAACCATAATGAATTAGACGGAACAGAAACAGTTGTATCAGGTGCTTCATGTACAACTAACTGCTTAGCTCCAATGGTTAAAGTATTAAATGATAACTTTGGTTTAGAAAAAGGATTTATGACTACAGTTCATGCTTATACTAATGATCAAAATACATTAGACGGACCTCACAGAAAAGGTGATTTCAGAAGAGCAAGAGCAGCTGCTGCTAGTATAATACCTAACTCAACTGGTGCTGCTAAAGCAATCGGTCAAGTTATTCCAGAATTAAAAGGTAAATTAGACGGAAATGCTCAAAGAGTTCCAGTTATAACTGGTTCAATAACTGAATTAGTTTCAACTCTTAAGAAAAATGTAACAGTTGAAGAAGTAAATGCTGCAATGAAAGCTGCTGCTAATGCATCATTCGGATATACTGAAGATGAAATAGTTTCTTCAGATGTTATCGGAATTAACTTTGGTTCATTATTTGATGCTACTTTAACTAAAGTAATTACAGTTGATGGTAAACAATTAGTTAAAACTGCTTCATGGTATGATAATGAAATGTCATACACTTCACAATTAGTAAGAACATTAGAATATTTTGCTAAAATCGCTAAATAGTCTATTGTAAGTGAATAATTACATTAAATATTTATAATATTTAAGTGAAACATAGTAGAGAGGTCTGGTTTTGTAGTTATAGCTATGAGGCTAGGCCTTTTTAAATAATTTTTAGAGGTGAATTTACATGAAATTAAATAAGAAAACAGTTGAAGACATCGAAGTTAAAGGCAAAAGAGTATTAGTTAGATGTGATTTTAATGTACCACTTATAGATGGTGTTATTACTGATGAAAACAGACTTGTCGGAGCTATGCCTACAATAAAATATTTAGTTGAAAATGGAGCTAAGGTTATATTATGCTCACATCTTGGAAAAGCTAAAGGACCAGATCCAAAACTTTCATTAGCACCAGTTGCTAAAAGACTTTCAGAAATGTTAGGAAAGACAGTAGTGTTTGCTGCTGATGATACAGTTGTTGGAGTAAATGCTAAAAAAGCAGTAGAAAAAATGAAAGATGGAGACGTAATTCTTCTTCAAAACACAAGATACAGAAAAGAAGAAGGAAAAAATGAAGAAAACTTTTCAAAAGAATTAGCATCACTTGCTGACGTATATGTTAATGATGCATTTGGTTCAGCTCATAGAGCACATTGCTCTACCGTTGGAGTAACAGCATTTGTAAAAACAGCTGTATGTGGATTTTTAATTCAAAAGGAAATAAAGTTCTTAGGTCAAGTTGTAGAAAGTCCAGTAAGACCATTTGTTGCAATATTGGGTGGAGCAAAGGTTTCTGATAAAATCAACGTTATTAACAATCTTCTTGAAAAAGTTGATACATTAATAATCGGTGGTGGTATGGCTTATACTTTCTTAAAAGCTCAAGGTTATACTATAGGTAAATCACTTGTAGAAGAAGATAAAGTTGAATATGCTAAAGAAATGCTTGCTAAAGCAACAGCTAAAGGAGTTAATTTATTACTTCCTGTAGACAACGTGGTTGGAGCAGAATTTAATGCTGATACAACTCCAGTTACTACTGATGATGCTAATATTGGGGAAGGATTTATGGGTCTTGATATAGGACCAAAGACATCAAAAAATTATGCTGAAGCTATTAAAGATGCTAAAACTGTTGTTTGGAACGGACCAATGGGAGTATTTGAATTTGCGAATTTTGCAAAGGGAACTATAGCAGTTGCAAAAGCTATGGCTGAATCGGATGCTACAACAGTTATAGGTGGAGGAGATAGTGCAGCGGCTGTTAATCAATTGGGATATGGAGATAAAATGACTCATATTTCAACTGGTGGTGGAGCTTCACTTGAATTCTTAGAAGGAAAAGAACTTCCTGGAATAGCTGCTTTAAACGATAAATAACTAAAATATAAGAGTAGAATTTTGTATTCTACTCTTGGTTATAGTTACAATGGTATTAAATAATAATGATTATTATTTAATACCATTTACAATATAATTTAAAGTGATATAATGTACTCAAACGGAGAAACTAAATTATAATAATATAATGTACTCAAACGGAGAAATTAAGTTTTTAATATAAATGAAAAAATGGAGAGTGAATTTTAATGAGTAGACAACCAATAATAGCTGGAAACTGGAAATTAAATAATACAATTAGTGAATCAATAAAATTAGTTGAAGAATTAATACCACTAGTAAAGAATGCTAAAGCAGAAGTAGTTATTGCTCCAACATCAATAGCATTAGATGCAGTAGTTAAAGCAGTTAAAGGAACAAATGTTAAAGTAGCTGCTCAAAATGCTCATTTTGAAGAAAAAGGTGCTTTCACTGGAGAAATATCTTTAAAAGCTCTTGAAGAATTAGGAGTACAGTATGTAATACTTGGACATAGTGAAAGAAGACAATACTTCAATGAAACAGATGAAGCTTTAAACAAAAAAGTAAAAGCAACATTTGCACATGGTTTAACTCCAATTCTTTGTTGTGGAGAAACTCTTGAAGATAGAGAAGCAAATGTTACAAATGAAGTTACAGGAAAACAAATTAAATTAGATTTACAAGGACTTAGTAAAGAAGATGCAGCTAAAGTTGTTATAGCATATGAACCAATATGGGCTATAGGAACAGGTAAAACAGCTACTGATGAACAAGCTAATGAAACTATTGGAGCTATAAGAGAAACTGTTGCTGAAGTTTTCGGAAAAGAAGTAGCAGATAAAGTTAGAATCCAATATGGTGGTTCTGTTAAACCAGGAACAATTAAAGCACAAATGGCAAAACCAGAAATAGATGGAGCATTAGTTGGTGGAGCAAGCCTTAAGGCTGTTGATTTCGCAGGTATAGTAAACTTTTAAAATATAATATAGTACCAAAGTAAAGTTTTTAATTTTACTTTGGTACTAATATAAAAACAAGATTATTTATTTAATAGCACAAATAATAACACTTTATAGTAACATAGAAATTAATTAAATTGAAAATATCATGTAGTTAAATGCATGTATATATAAGTATATTTTGGATGGAGGAAAAAACATGACTAAGAAACCTGTAATGTTAATGATTTTAGACGGATTTGGATTAACTGATAAGAAGGAAGGAAACGCAGTAAAGGGAGCAAATAAACCTAATATTGATGATATATTTTCACACTATTATAATACAACACTTGGTGCAAGTGGACTAAGTGTTGGACTTCCAGACGGTCAGATGGGAAACTCAGAAGTTGGACATTTAAACATCGGTGCAGGAAGGGTAGTTTATCAAGCATTGACAAAAATAACTAAGTCAATCAAAGATGGAGATTTCTTTAAGATTCCTGAATTTGAGCATGCAGTTAAAAATGCTAAAGAAAATGGTTCAGCACTTCACTTAATGGGACTACTTTCACCAGGTGGGGTACATTCACATACAGATCACTTAAAAGGTCTTTTAAAACTTGCAAAAACAAGTGGATTAAAAGAAGTTTATGTACATGCATTTCTAGATGGAAGAGATGTAGCACCAGCTTCTGCAAAGGACTTTATTGAGGATATTGAGAATTATATGAAGGAAATCGGAGTTGGAAAGATTGCTACTGTTTCAGGAAGATATTATGCAATGGATAGAGATAATAGATGGGATAGAGTTCAACTTGCATATAACGCATTAGTACTTGGAAAAGGAGAAGTTTCAAGTTCTGCCATAGAAGCTGTGGACAACTCATACGCTTTAGGAAAAAATGATGAATTTGTACTTCCAACTGTTATAGTAAAGGGATCACAAATTAAAAACAAGGATTCAGTAATATTCTTTAACTTTAGACCTGATAGAGCAAGAGAAATTACTAGGGCAATAAATGATAAAACATTTGAGGGGTTTGTACGAGAACATTTAGATCTTAAATTTGTAACAATGACACAATACGATTCAACCCTTGAAGGCGTAGAAGTGGCATTTAAAGCTGAATCATTTATAAACACTTTAGGAGAATATGTAAGTAAACTGGGAAAGAAGCAACTTAGAATTGCTGAAACTGAAAAATATGCTCATATTACGTTCTTCTTTAATGGTGGAGTAGAAAAAGCAAATAAAAATGAAGATAGAGCACTTGTACCTTCACCAAAGGTAGCAACTTATGATCTTAAGCCAGAAATGAGCGCTTATGAAGTAACCGATGAACTATTAAAGAGATTAGATACAGATGAATATGACATGATTATTTTGAACTTTGCAAATCCTGATATGGTTGGACATACTGGTATTTTAGAAGCAGCTGAAAAAGCAATCGAAGCTGTGGATGCATGTTTAGGCAAAATAGTGGATAAGATACTAGAAAAGGATGGCACGGTGTTTATAACAGCTGACCATGGCAATGCAGAACAAATGACTGATTATACAACTGGCGAACCTATGACAGCACATACAACTGATCCAGTTCCATTTGTTTACGTAAGTAATGATTCTAAGGAATTAAGAGATGGTGGTGTTCTTGCAGATATAGCACCTACTATGTTACAAGTTATGGGTCTTGAAGTTCCAAAAGAAATGACAGGTAAAAGTTTAATAAAGTAATGTTAATTTAGGTTAAACTTCTACTCAGGTATAAGAAAATATGATATTGTGAACTAGAATTAGATAAATATCTATGTTTTAGGCATAGTTATTATAAATTAAATTTATGGGAGGTATTTGAAATGAAATATGATGTTGAAATTGTTGATGTGTTTGCTAGACAAATATTAGATTCTAGGGCTTTTCCTACAGTAGAGGTAGAGGTAACATTGGATGATGGTACAGTTGGAAGGTCATCAGTTCCCTCAGGTGCTTCAACAGGAATATTTGAAGCTGTAGAACTTAGAGATGACGATAAGGCTATATATAATGGTAAAGGCGTTTTAAAGGCTGTGGATAATGTTAATAACATTATTGCACCAGAACTTATAGGAATGAGTGTATACGGTCAAGTTAAAATTGATAATACATTAATTGAACTTGATGGAACAGATAATAAAGCAAAACTTGGAGCTAATGCAACTCTTGGAGTATCACTAGCCGTAGCTAGAGCAGCGTCAGAGTCTCTTGGACAAAGCTTGTACTCATATCTTGGAGGTGTAAATGCAAAAGTACTTCCAGTTCCTATGATGAACATATTAAATGGTGGTAAACATGCAGATAATAATGTAGATCTTCAGGAATTTATGGTTATGCCTGCAGGAGCTAGAAGCTTTAGTGAAGCACTTAGAATGGGAGCAGAAGTATATCATGCTCTAAAGGCAATTTTAAAGGCTAAGGGGCTTGGAACTGCAGTTGGAGATGAAGGCGGTTTTGCACCAAACCTTTCCAGTAACGAAGAAGCAATACAGGTAATAGTTGAAGCAATAAAAGCAGCGGGATATACACCAGGAAAAGATGCATTTATTGCAATTGACCCAGCATCTTCAGAATTTTATGAAGATGGTAAATATAATTTAGCTGGTGAGGGAAAAGTTCTATCCCCTAAAGAAATGGTTGACTACTATGAAAAATTAGTTGATAAATATCCTATTATATCCATT
>LIDZ01012301.1_pt1 | contig 41693 bp, 41 predicted proteins | sample 644651 | NCBI WGS metagenome assembly LIDZ01 (sample SAMN03856242, study PRJNA289617) | food metagenome | isolation source: wine grapes on drying loft during traditional withering process | host: Vitis vinifera cv. Corvina | place: Italy: Gargagnago di S. Ambrogio di Valpolicella | collected 2014-01 | reverse complement strand
GCTGTTCCTTAGACAATAAACTTTCATTCAATAAGAGAGGCATATCGCTTTCAACTTCGATATGTGAGTCTGAGTCGGACATTATTAAACGGTTATCATCAGTCATTCGATGCTCCTTTAGGAATAGAACAAGCTGTTGATATGCTTCAGTTATGGCTTTGGATTTAAGAACGGGACTGCTCATTTCCTTGAACTTTTGGTTCTTATACCCAATGATATGAAAATTGAAAGAGCGATAGTAGCTGAACTCCTCTATCTTTTCTACGAAAGCCAATTGATCCCTTATGAGATGTAGGCGTTTCAAATTCTTTTTGTTTGTAACTTGCAACTCATTGATTTCATTTCTAATATCGTCGATATCCATTTGATAACCTCCTGTTTTGGTTCTTTGATAAAGGGACTCCTCTGATTTTATTCTAGTACGTAATTTGGGGAATTAGGTACATTACAAAAGACAACTCCTTTCTATGCTCCACTAAAGCGAATGAATGTTTATATCTGCATATTATATGGTGAATCTAAATGTGTAAATAGCACTCATATGCTGATTTATAAGGGTTTTTCCATCTAAAATATTTTGATTATTGTTGATTATATTCATGAAAATCGAGTATGTTGATATTTTATTTATATATATGCAATAATTATGAGGTGCTAATGTAAACATCTGATCTAAAAACATGAATAGGGGAGTCTTAACTTACGGAGAAGGGTTGCATATGTATTCATCTTGCTATTGGTGAGTCATAGGCGGCGGAGAGGGCTTGTACAATCCTTTTGTAATCTAAATAGTGAGTATTATATACTCGGAAATTTCCAGAAAAAAATTCAGAAGGAGTGGAACCTTTGTCACAAATTGGACAAATTCAACCGCGTAGAGCGCTGATGAAAAAGTTAGTGAAAGGAAGGGTAATTAAATCCCAGGTCGAGATGCTTAGATTGCTTCACGAGGAGGGTTTTAACCCAACCCAATCAACACTGAGTCGTGATTTCCAGGAGCTTGATATTAAAAAAAATGTAGAAGGTCGATATGTTCTTGGAAAGCACCGTGAGCAGGAACGGCAAGAGGAGTTGCTGAAGCAACTTCTTTTACAAGAAGTCGATGTTATGCCTACTAACCCTAAAATGTTTTTTATTCGAACACGCAATGAAAGTGCTACTATGTTGGGGCATCTACTCAAGAGTGTATATAAAGAAAAGGTCATGGACTGTCTCGCTATGGGAAATACGTTAATTGTACTGACTGATGGGGAGAATAAAAAGTTTCGGAAGGAATTACGAGAGTTAATGGAGGGAGTGAAGGAATAGGGATAATGAACCGGAGCCTGAAACGGCTCCGACATTATCTCAGTTATAGAGGTTAGAAAGTTTCAGTAATTGTATAGAAATCTTTGTATTCCTTTATAACAAAAGAGAAGGGGACAAACTGATAAAAAAGAGGAAGACAAATTCACTCTTCCTCGTCCATTAAATAAATACTACAGGTCTGGCCATCCCGTTTACTGCTTGAGCCACTTCTGCCAATCAGTATTAACTTTCTCGAAGCTACCATAGGTTTCTACAAAGGCTTGCTCCATGGATAATTTCCCACTTATCAGGAAAGCTTCGTATTTTTTGCTACCATACTGCTCATATAGGAATGCCGTGAATAAGAACCCACCCACATACGGCGTTTGAACGGTCATTGAGTCTTTGTAAATCATGACATGATCTTGTGGGTTTTTAAGAATTTCTGGCTTCCAAAAGTCTATTTTCTTTTTGTAGGTCTCGGAACCCTTGTAAGCGAGATATTCTGCTAAGCCTTCTACCATCCACTTTGGTTGATTCTCAGGATACCAACCACTAACATTTCTGTATTGCTCCTGAAGAATGTGTTGCGGGCTATGGATGTATTCGTGGGTATATAGATAGAATCTAAAGTTGTCATCATACTCCCAGCCTTCTATGGTGGCCCCCTTTTTTTGGTAAGCGGATGGGGTTAGAATATGAATGTCGCTTGTCATGGTATCAGCTCCACCGTATGCCCCATTATATGCATCCCCCTCAGAAACTCTATCGTTCGTGGTTGGATGCAAGTAAATATCGATTGGGAAAAACTCGTTATTAAGCATGCTGTCAACCTGAGGGAGTAAGTTCTTGAATTCCTTAACTGATACCTCATAAGCATGATCAAATATACGAGCGACTTTTTCCACGTCCTGCTTGTACTCGGCGGTATATAGAAGATTATAGTGTTTTGAGTGGTACTCCAGCCACCCTTCACTGGCAATGTTGGAAGCCCGAAGTTTACTTATACGTTGGTTCAATAGGTTGACTTGCATTTGCAACTGTTGAATCTCAATATCGTCCTTATTTTTTTTGTAGCTAGTAAATGATAAGGTATTTGTTTTGGCATCAAAACTATTTGTGGCCTCGAATAATTGGGAAACTAAGTTTACAGCAATATAAGTCGCACCATTCTGCTTCACGATAGCAGGGACCATTTTGTTGCCGACTTGGTATTTGTCATTTTTCAAAAGGGTAATCGAATGCCCATTAAGAGCTACCGTGAGATTGGATGCCGCACTAGCTATTGTTGCAAAACAGCCAAGGAGGAGGACTACTAGCATAATTTTCGTGTATTTTTTCATAATTACAGTTGCTCCTCATGGGGAACTTGCATTTCTTCTTCGGGATTTGACTTGCCAACCCATACCGATATGATGATGATCAAAAGAACGACTCCAATGATGCTCGCCCATACAGGATGAGTCTGAATCCAATCCAATGTAAAGCCGATAGTCAGCAGTGAGGCGACAAGGCATCCTCCCACAACTTTGAAGAATCCCGAAAAGCCTATGTAAGTAATGGAAAATAGCTTGTTCAGAATGATATAGTAGAAAGCTCCCAGCCCTAAGATCAGCACCCAACCCAAAAAGTCTAACATGTTTCATCTTCCTCTCAATGATAGTTTAGTTTTCGTTCAATTCGAGTCCTATAAAACGAAGGCCGATAGCCAGAGCCTCATTCGGGTCCAACACCCTAAGCTGATAGTTGAACTCCATCTCCAGCGGCGTGAGCTGCCCACTCAGGAAATTCAATTCAAGCGCAGCCAGACTTAGATAGCCCGCAGCTTGAATTTCGGAAATTACTTGGGTATCGAGACGATCATCATCGGTAATCCTATCTAAAATTTCTTGTGCCACAGGTTTTTTCATCCGAGACTTGGCTTTGTTCCACTTCATTAGTTCTCCTACACCCATACCTTTTGTTTTGCTTAGCTCACTGGCGTTGTAAAATGCCTCCTCCGCTACTAAAGTGCTGATCTGCGTAATTAGAATAGCGGTCTGAGCGGCAAGGTGCTCACCATGATACTTGTCCATACTCAATTCTTTGCATGTGACAAGGACATACCCGATAATCTCGTGTACGGGGATAGGGTCATCCGTTAGGGGACTATCTTCTATGACTTTTATGCGTGACATGTTGTGTCTTCCTTTCCTTTATGTTTGTCGATTAGCACTCTATGAGTGCTTTGCTAGTACTAACCGTTCGATATTCCCATTATACGAACTTATAAGTAATATTTACAACATTTTCTTGTAGTTTGATGACCTGTCAGAGGGGCGTTCTATTCCTTACGCTTAGGGGTAGAGGTGATAGGGAATGACGGACTTTTTGATGCTGGTAGGGGCCAGAATCAGGCAACTCAGGATACAAAAAGGGCTTTCGATGGCCAAATTAGCAGAACTTGCTGATCTACAAGATACCTATATTGGTGGAGTGGAGCGGGGTAAGCGGAATATCTCACTCAACTCGCTGGAAAAGATCATGTTGGCCCTGGAGGCCGACCCGTCGGAAGCGCTCAAATTTGGCCGATTGGAAGTATTGGAAGAGGAATTGGACAAGCAAAACGTTATGGATATTCATGTATCTTTGCTCCGAGAGCGTAGTCTAGCAGAGATGAAATTGGTTCAGCGGATGATTAGAGATATGTTTGATACCCTGGATCAGGAGAAAAACGAGGGCTAGATTTTGTGGGGAGGCGAGCGATTAGCATAGGCTAATTGGCTCGCTTTTTTACGTATCGGCATGATTCTGATTTCTTAAAAGGATTTGCTTGAGGCGGCAATGCATAAGCTTTCGATTAGGCTGAATGAACTGTCTATAAGCCTCTAACATAATGGATTTAGCCGATCCATAATCCAAGGTATCTTCGTTCTCGGCATGATTAATAATAGCCGTAAGAAGATGGTGGGTAGCCTCCGCCAACTCTGCAAAAAGGGCTATTCGCCGTATTACTTTTTTCTTCATCTGTGTTCGCTCCAATACTGATTGATAGTTGCAAATACTATTTTGAACTCCAAATATCGTCCATGTCGTCCTTATCGACTATGGCGGAATGGACGCATAGTTGTAGGAAGGTTAGGTTCTGACATACTTCGGGTTGATGCCGATTTTAGCATCCTCATGTTTTCGGTAGAATCGCATATCCCTAGTGGAATTGTTAGCCTGCTCTGTGAAGGCTTTTGAGAGCACCTCATCTTCAAAAACGAAAAAGTCACGTCCCTTTTGTCCCCCGAACATAGCGATCATGGCATAGTGGTAACTACCTGGATTACAGATCCCACCGCTACCCAAAGGAAGGATATTTACGGCCTCAGCTACGGTCAATGTAGGAACTTGTTCAGGATTCTTGTCTAGGGTAAGAAGCAGACATGCAAAAAGAATATCGGCATTGGAACGAGCTATTATGTTTTCAGGCTGGAACTGCTGGCAGGTCAGGGCATCCCAATGTACATAAGGGATTTGTGGTTCAATCGTGGGACCCGTTTTGCCAGCGACCTTCGCGAATACCTCACGGTTGCCATAGGCTTTTAGAAAGCGGTCAAGCAGTACATGTGCTCGATCACTGTGACTCGCCTGCATTTTGGGAAGGATCGCACGAAACACCTCTGTATAAAGGATCAGATCAGACAGAGTAGGGGATGTGTCTTGAGTTGCTGTGTCATGTCCAGTTTCTTTCAAAAGGTCTCTCATAGCGGCTAGGCGATGGCTGTCGATTAGCTCAAAGACATCCGGCTGGAGCAGGTGTAGCAGAAAGGATGCAGCGTCAAATCCATGGGTATCACTTGAGAATCTGTCCATCCAATAACCCAATATTTCTGAAGGGTCGGTCAGGGCTTGCTCTATGAACTCAGGCCATGATTTGATGGCGATAATGGCAATTTTCTTATGGACATGGGGCGCATCTTTTCGCTGCCAATAGCCACATTGCCACGAAAGGGCAGAGCGCAGCGTCTCGTGACGAATGCTGCCTGGATTGGCGAACTGATTCCGCAAGCCATCAAGAGGTTCTGTTGGGTATTTGGCAAAGGGGAAGCGGGACATGTGCTCGTCAAAATGCTGATTGATGAAAGTGATCAGGGACTTTTTCTTGTTTTCGCTGAGATTGATAGTCATAGGGATTCCTCCGTTTTTTTGAAGTCGAGTATGTCGAAATGGACGATATTCTGAAGCATTAGAACAGATCCTCGAAGTCCTTGGGGGTTAGCTTTAGGGGAATAGCGTCTTTTTCTTTCTCAGGTTGTTTGGGTAGATCAGGGAGAGGATAATCGTCATCGTATCCGTTAAGGGCTATTCGTTGATCTGAGGAGAGGAAAGGGTCTTTGAACTGGGTGTAGAAGGGGTCAGCAAGTTCGTGCATCCACTTGAGCGCATCAGGTATTGTGCCACCATGAAAAATGGGAGGACCCTCTATCCAAAGGTCCTCCCACATTAATGTAATTGCTTGCGAGTCTTCATCTATGCTTATGAAAATATCTGTTCCATCCACATAGTCATTTGTTCCATCCTCATCTGTCGTTCGAAGCACGATTCTTACAGTATGCGTGGGAGGGTCGAGGTCTTCTTCAATCATGGGATGATGTAATTCGGAATAAGGGGCTATTGAGGCTGCCATGATCCAGATGTTCTGCGCTATATCTCCATTCAGATCGTTAAGGTGAAACTGGTTTTGCAAGAGTTCTAGCAAATGAGTAGTTTGATTGTTCATACGTGTCTCCTTTGGATAGGGAATAGTTATCGTGCAATAGCTTTTAATTCGGTAATATTAGTTGCTAACATGTAGGAACTCAGTAGTATACTTTTTCTTTTGGAGTTTATCGAAATGTAGCTGAACCTGTAGCTGTGCTTCGAATTCCAGGATATAAGCTGCTTCCTCAACGCTGATCTCTTTGCCATCTTCAAATAAGTTTTCTCCCAAGTAGGGCGAGTACAGAAATACTCCGTTCTCTTTGAGGTAGCTTAGACGACCGCAGATATTTTGGTTTGCATCCGTAGCGAGTAGGTGAGTATCGGCGTTAAGTTTTTGTTTTCGTTGATGGTTTGGTTTATGTCGGGATGATGAGATGAGATGTTCATTTTTTAGGACTCCTCTTATTTTGGTGGCGATACTTTCGAGTGAACTGCGATAACACAAAAACACCCTTGACTACTCTCAGTCAAGGGTTAGGGATTGTTGGATTATTTTGTTATAAATGCATTTTCTCTGTAACTTTGTTTACTCTATATAATATTTGCCATCTGCCCATGATGCAGAGTTGTTTGCTCCTGGTCTAAGGCATTCCTCATATGGAGAGCCAGGTGATAGGCGAGTAATGGAGGAACTGCATTTCCAATCTGCTTAAACATCGCCGTCTGTGGTCCTGTAAACACAAAATTGTCGGGGAAACTTTGAAGTCGTGCAGCTTCTCTAACAGATAGTGATCTTGCTTGATCTCCGTCGGGATGAATGAAGGCCAGTCCGTCCTTGTGTAAATGTGCAATAATTGTTGGAGAAGGTTTGTCAAAAGCCAACTTTCGATAAAAGTCATTAAAGCCATTTCTCAATCTGATAGGTATCAATTCAGGATCGATATCCTTCAGATTTTGGAAAGGATTAAGGATACGAAATAATTCTCTATCACGTTCATTATGAAACCGCGTTTTATGATTGAATAAAAAACCCCTTTTAAATTCATTATCGCGTTTCAGATTTTTTGCATTTGCATTTAGTAGTTGAAGGTATTTATTTTTCTTCTTGATTGAATGTGGAACGGCATGGTCGCCATCACGTATTCCTAAAAGTGGTAGGTCACCTATTGCATCTTGCACGGTGAAGAAGTTTCCTTCTGTAAGAAAAGGCAGTGGGTGATCAAGTGTTTTCTCTAAGTCCTTTCGAACTCCTAGAAATATTACACGTTCGCGATTTTGAGGCACTCCGAATTCTAATGCTCTAACTATATCAGAAGTGACATTATAGCCGATGAAAAGGCCATCAGGATCGTCGTACCAAAAATCTTTCTCAATATTCTCTTTAACCAAGCCCTTGTGCATAGTGTAAAGGCCAGGTACATTTTCCATCAGAAACATTTTTGGCTGAAAGTGTCGAACATATTTCACAAATTCTTTATAAAGTTTATTCCTAGGATCTTCGCCAAACTCACCAAATGATTTACTAGTCCCCAGTCTTGTCCCAATTGCGGAGAATCCTTGGCATGGAGGTCCTCCAATTATAAGATCGAATTCTGACACACCTGATCTCTCTGCTAGTTCTTGAGGACTAAGTTGAGTTAGATCTCCTTGAATTATAAAAGTCTCTGGATGATTATGACGTTGAGTTTCACAGGCTTTTTCATCTATTTCGACGGAAACAGATATGTCAAAACCAGCCTGTGAGAATCCTTCACTTAAACCACCACATCCAGAAAACAAATCTAGAACTTTATACATACATCTAAGGCTCCTTTCCGCTTATCATGTTGTTCTACTAGTAGACACTCGATCTATAATTATACCTAATATCATAGCTGAATTATACTATATTTTATTTGTGATGAAAAAGATGAAATTAACGCCAAAAAAACCAACAGGGACATCTCCCTGTAATCGCCGGTTGACTTTGTGCTGCTTATGATATAAGATAACTGTAGAAATACTTTAGAACTTAGGAGAGTGATTCTTATGCCAATATTCTCACCAGAGTTACGAAAACTATTTAGTGCTACAGCGGGTGCATATTCTCAAGTGACACACCGTGAGGCAACGGGCGACAAAAGTGTAACATTGGATACCAGTGAGAAAGATGTGTTCTATTCTGTTCATGATCACTCTTCAATTGCACGAAAAGGTGGGGCTTTGATTTCTAATGGAGCATCTGAGTATAAGTCATTTATAGTTCATGATGCGAATGAAGGTACATCGGAAAAGTCTCTGTCAGTTGTCTTTCCCAAAAGTGTAGGAAATGAACTTCGTCTGTATTTCAGAAGTGGTGATTTCTATCCACAAGACGGAGATTATTGGTTCATTTTCGCAAGAGAGGGAGAGAAATTACTTCACATTGGTTGGATGAAGTCGAATGACTGGCAACAAAGGTTAAAGTTGAAGCAGAGAGAAGATGAAATAGCTCTTCGTTACAAATCTCAAGAAAATATCGACGACGAGGATGCTGAGTATCAGAAACAGATTGGAGCAGCAGCAGTCAAACTTCCGACTACGTCATCTGTTTTGAAGTATGATCGTAGCCCTGGTGTTGCGCTAAGAGCTTTGAAGGCAGCCAATTATACTTGTGAAGCAGATTCTACACATGAGACATTCATAAGTGTAACAGGTAAACCTTATGTAGAATGTCACCACCTTATCCCAGTTTCACTTTTATCAAGTTTTCCTTCTGCACATCTAGATGTTGAGGAAAATATAGTAGCGCTTTGTCCGCTATGCCATCGCCATGTGCACTATGGAACGGGTGAGCGAAAAAGAGAACTGTTGGATAAACTTTGGAATGCTAGAAAAGAAGATCTGGCTAGACGTGAAATAAACTTGAGCTACGAAGGATTTCTTAAGATTTACTTGGATTGAAATTCGTCTCCCACCGAATAGTGTGATTCCTTTCGTAGTATGACAGAGAAATTATACCAAACATACGTTCGTAAATACAGTGTTTTTTTCAAAAAATCTTTTTGAACTAAAAGTCTTATCAAGGCTGTCGTAAATATAAGGGGAGGAATAAAGAATGCTTATTGTTAATAAAAGTACTAGTATAGGTTGGAATTCAAGATCTTGAAGCCGACGAGAATTTACTGGGGCTATTTATTATAAGCGTTTTAGATTCCATACTTAACCAGGGTGATGTTTATAAGCTGCGTCCAGAATTGAGGATAAGATTGGTACCATGCACTTCACCATGGCTCATGAACTTGGTCACTGGGTACTTCATGTAGCGGAACACTTGATATATAATCTGTTCTTCTTTTTAACTGTTAGTTGAGTTGATAGTCAATACAATAAAAATCCATGTTTAATGCATGATTAACATAAAATACGAAATTAGTGAGGTGAAAAAGAATGGCTACAAACGGTGTCATCTAGCAACTTTTTTAGAGCTTCTTTAACAGTATCATAAATAAATTTTTTGTTAATTATACAAAGAATGAGATGAAATAAACAGTATATTGCATTGCGAAGCAGTGGTTAAAAATTCTCTTGAAAGAGGTTTAGTATAATGAAGGATTCGTATATTGAATTTATGAAAGAATTTGGTATTAATGAGGATGAACTAATTGATTTCGGTATAAGCAATACAATTTATGCTGATGTTGGAGATCTGATTAAAAAGAGAGAGTTTGAACAGCACTGGGAGAGCTTAAAGAAAAGCATAGTAAACCCTAATAGTGGACAGTTGGTATATATAAGAGGTTACGGCAGGGATGCTGCCGGAACTGAACATTATCTCTCTATGTATGAGGACATTTTCAAACATAGTAATTTTATTAAGGATGCAACCAATAATGATATTCCTACAAGAAGAATTAAGATACTTACGGGGAAGGCAAAAGGGGTTAAAACGGAGAAAAAGTACGAACGAATACAGAACTATCAGGTATCCCATGTCTTTGAAAGAACTAAGAATCCCTATGCATTTACTGCCCCATGGAATATTGTATACGTACCCAAAATTATTGATCCCTTTACAGGGCATGAGAGTAAAGGGGAACTAACTCGTAAATTTACAAAGAAGTTTCAGCTACATGTATATAATATGTTCAAAGATTACATTGATGAATTCAATGCAATCGTTACAGATTTAAAGCCAATCGTAGAAGAGTATTTGAATGGAGTGGAAAACGAACAATTTAAGATTGATGTCTATAAGCAATTTAAGACTATTAAGCTTGACGAAGAGGAGGTTATGAATCCAACTGGGGATGACGTACTTTGATAGCGCCTGTTTGATATGTCTTATCTATCTTTCTATGGGGTTAGCCCTAAGTGAGATTGGTATTACTATGCAAACAAAGCATTTGTATTGTATGGACTATTTAATTATATGAAAGCAATGGATCAGTTAAATTTGATTCCATTGCTTTCATGTCTAACATGTCTAAAATGTCGTTTCTTTCACGTCCCAAGCACGTAGTCCATCGTAACTAAAACCTAGATAGAATTCTACTCTTTTGTTTTCGTCTTGTCCTCGTGTGAAATCTCTCCTACCCGGTACAAAGAAAGCGGATAGACCGCAAGGAAGTTCTATATGCCCAGATTCAGGACCTTTAATATAAGATATTCGACCACGTACTCTGGATAGTAATGCGGAGTTTTCCCAGAACTCATCAGTATCATTCCAATTTCCTAGTTGAGGATGACTGACTAGCTTTGGAACACCGGCCCCGTGCCCGAACCATTCTAAACTAGTAGTGCGGTTTCGTAGTTGCCAAGTACGTGAACTACACTCTTCAAGGTTCTTAATTGCACTTTCTTTTCCTAAAGTAGATCCTTCTATGGCTAACAGAGTATAAAGGACATATAAATAATAACTAGCTTCTAAAGAACTAGTGTTTATCTTCCAATAGGTAATCTTTTCTATAATTGATTCGATGCTAGGTGGACTAGGGAGTCTGCGGATAGCATGTAACCATAATTTAAGGTTTTTGTCCTCATTGGGTTCTTCCTTAAGGTTTTCATTTAACAAATCAACAATTCTTTCAATTTCTTTTAATTTAAGCTTATCCCATGACCGTTCGGCACGTGCTAAATATGCCCTGATGATTTGTCTGCGAATTGGGGGACTAAATATATCCCTGCGCGGCAATAAGTTGTCCCACGTCTGCAAAGCTTGATCATGATGTCCATACAGAATGTTTATCTTAGCCATACAATCCTGTACATAACTACTGATCTCTTGGCCTTCTCTTTTTCTTTTTACGGTTTCAAGTAAATCCTCTGCTTGATCTAAACTTTCACGCAAATACGGATCGGTTGTTGGTTGAGCGAGGAAAGAGTAGATATCTCCACCATTCTTTACTCCTATATAATCAAGAACCCTAATAATCATTTGGATCTCACTGACAAATGCATGCTCCTGTAAGTTGTTTATGTCCCGAGCATTTTTAAATGATTCACCAGCCCTTTTCATATCGGGTACTAAATCTGCAATACCTGATTTCGATTCAATTAAATCATTGACCTTATGTCGATACATCATTCCTTGCATGTGGTGTAAGAGAGGATCTTCTTCTTGCAAACTTATCGCTTGATCCAAACAATCAGTAGCCTTCTTATAGTCTTTTTTTCTTATACTGTAAAATCTTCCCAAGTGCGCCCAAAAATGGGGCTCCTTAGGGTATAATTCAACTAGAGTATTTAAAACAATTTCCGTACCTTCAATAGAAGGTATATCTTCAATAAAGTGTGAAAAAACTTGATTGGCCGAGCGTTCAGTTCCTAATAAATCCGAGTTATCCCTATAAACAAAAAGGCGTCTTGCAACTTCTAACATTTCATCACTAATAAGATCGGAAAAACCACGAAAAAATTTAGAAATTTCCACACCCCAACTAGAAAGGGATTGTCTCCAAACACGTCGATCTCCTGATTGTGTCGTAAGTAGCTGTATAATTAGTTCCTCAGCTACTAAATCATGTGACGTCCTCCAGTGCCCATTCTGTTCAACTAGTAAATCTAAAGCTGATTCGGGAAGTATCGTACGGATATCTATTTTTTTTTGCGATGATACCTCCAACAATGATGTGAATGACTGGGCTGGCAATGTACGTTGAGCATAATGGTGAGATAATGCCAAGAATCCGATAATTTTATTTTGGATTTCCGTTAAATTTTTAATGCGACTAGAGACATAACGTTCTATTCCAAGAAAATTATTTTCAAATGCAGTCAGACCAAAATAAAAAGGAGTTCGTAATTGATCTTCTTTGGATTCGGATAGCTCTGCTAAACTCAATTTTCGTGAAGGCTTTTCTCTTGATAAAATATTCGCAAAATAATTTGACTCCGTAGGTGTCAAAATAGATTTAAGAAAGTATGAACGCTCACTTGAAGTATTAGATACTGTATGTCTTCGAACGACGTGAAGTATCACGACAGATAAGTGCCTTGACTTGATAAGATCAAATAATTCGTCAACGTTATTATCGGAAACTTTACTTCCCTCAACTAGTAAGAGTACACTCGTCCCAAAAGAGGCTAGATGATCAATTCGTTCAATAGTTTCAGTCGGAACAATACGATGAATTACAGCTGTCGGATACTGTCTATGGAGATCCCAAAGTAACCGTCTTCCCAAAGTGGTTCCACCTGCACCTGGTAAGTGGATTAAGGTATTCCTAAGCGAGCGTCTCGACTGAAGATCTTTTTCTATTTGGCTTTTTATCCTGTCATATCTATCTCTCTCAATATCATAATGTAGAGCTAGCTCATACCATGTGATTTCTTTACCTCGCAAGAAATCAACACCTACTTCTAAAGTGGAAACATCCGCAGTAGAACCAATGTCTAGATGAAGCACCTCTAATTCTTCTTCTAACCAGTTCATTGTCTTTATATTAACTTGAAGAGGTGCACCTGAGGTAGATGGGAGAATATACCCAGTAGAGGTTTGGGGCGCTCTCTCAAGAACAGTTGTTAACCCTGAGCAAATGTGACTAAGAGGCATTGATATTAACTCAGCCTCAAAAGTTGAAAGAACATTTGCCACATCAATTGGATTATTTGGAATAATCACAAAATCAATTAGATCTCCAAAAGATTCTAAAGCTACTTCTAAAACGGAATGGAGGTGGTTTTGCAATTCTGCATTATCCCATATGATAACCATAGTGGTGGGATTTGGTGATGTCGCCTTAGAAAATCTTCCAAACTGTTCTCTAAAGTCATTGCCGTATCTCTTTTTCCAAGCCATCCAAGTACCGGTTTCTAAAGATTGATCACGTCCCCAGAGCCCCCTAGCAAAATACCAATATACAGATTTGTGAGTGTTTAATGTGGGACGATCACCTACTACCACCAAGTGGAGGCTTCTATCTATTTCTATTGTATCTTTAATTAAGTATAGTAGACCGACAGCTTCACTATTCGGATCGAAGTCAATCACCATGTTCCAATTTACTAATCCAAGGTTCTCAGCATTTTTGGGCCATCCCTCAGCATTTGGTCCTGTAACAAGAATGTAATTTCGCATTCTCTCGAAATTATGAGTAGAATTCAGAAATACTTCCCATGCATTGTCAGTAGAATTTTTATGAGGGATTGAGTCAATAGGATTATTTTGTAGCCAATTATAAAAACGTTTTGAATCTTCAGGTGTTGCCACATCATTTTTCGAGCCCCGCCTTACATATACTTGGCGATATCTTAATAAATTGGTTGTGCCATTTCTTCCCTTAGGATAGTCTTTGAGTGGAACACAAGGTCCGAATTTATCATCTTGAATAGTAATTAATCCAAATTCCATGCTGTTATACGAGAGGGGTTCATAAGTAAAACGGGGAAGCGGATGAATTCTCTCTGTAAATTGTTCTTGCAATGTAGCCTCATCCGGATGCTCATCAATACCCTTTAGCTCATATGTACCATCAGTATGTTTCTTTACTCCCAGTACAATATATGAAGGCCCGACCCTAGGGGTATTGACCATGCATAAGACGTCTTTGATAAAATTAAACTTGTCATCAGAAGATAGATCATACAGTTTGCTTTTAAAATCGAGTGTTTCGCTTTCCTGTCGTTTCAAGAGTAGTTCAAATTCTGACACGGTAACCATTCAAAAAACCTCCTATAAAGTAACGATAAGTAAATATTACCATATTAATCTGAGGCAAGTGCAAAAATAATGAGCCGCTCGCTTCTAATGATGAATCCTGAATAGACATAGAGATCTAATCGTAGTCATTTCTCTGGAAATACTGGTGATTGCTGTACATCCGAAGCTTAGGCTGTGAGATGCAGCTTTGGTGGCGGAAGTCATTACCGATAAGCTTAAGGGAAATTCGTAAGCATTCGGAGCTATAAAAGGTGAAGTTGTTCACGAAACGTGTAAGGTTTTCAATGGAAATAGGGCATACAAGGGGTGCACTATTAATTCACCTATTTGTGACGTTGATTGTTATCAACCTCTACGACGATGAGATATTTCTTTTAATCTCCAGATTTCGCTCTATAGATGTTACGGTGAACCGTATCATAAGTAGGGTGAAAATGGATATCAAGAAGGATATAGAGACCTGTAGGAGTGATGGACAAAGATACGTTAGAGTTATGTTTATCCCTCTAGAGATATGCTCTAGGGGGATTTTTGTTATAACAAAATCGACAATGTTTTCCAAATTGGTGGTATGATTATGGTAGATATGGATTCACAAAGTCTTATAGATATGGTTTGCAAAATTTGCAAATAAGACGTTATAAGAAATCATTGAATAAAAGAATAGAAAGGACTTAGAATACTATGCGATTAGATGAATCTTACAAATCTTTAAAATTAAAATTCGCCTATCAAATAGCATCTATTGCAAGCGAGATTATAACAAGTGAAAATATTGAAGATAAATTTAATCGATATTTATGGCTTTTTGACAAGGATCATGAACAGTACTTTTCTGAATTGGTGCAATTGAATGAAGATAAGATTCTAAAACCTAATAAAGAATCAATATTATATGATTTTATTGGCGAACTTTTAGTTATGATTTTAACTAAACATGAATATTGGTTTTTGAATGATTATTATAACTGGTGCCATGAAGAAATTGAATTATATATTCTTCAGCACTTTATTGAACCATTAGAGGCGTACAATCCTAAAATAAATAAATATCGAAAGGAATTGACCGACTTATCCCATCTGTCATATATCAATAGGGATCAATACGAGGAAAAAATGAAAGGGGCTATTATTGAAATTTTTAATTTGTTTATTGAAGGAAAAAAACAATTATTGACGAAACTTTCTATCTTTTATTTAAAGACAAGCATTTTATATTTCATTTTAGTGAGCTACTATCTAAATTCATTATCATGGGATGTAGTTCCGTTAAAATAAAAAGAGCTGTAATACCCTCATGGCTTAAAAAAGGTATATTTTTTAGAGATAATGGGCGATGCCAGGAATGTTCGAAGGACTTGTCTGGGATTGTTAGTATTACTCCAGTTAAAGGGATACATTTTGATCATATTATTGCTTTAGAAAGAGGGGGATCAAATGATCCAACAAATTTTCAATTATTATGTTCTAATTGTAACTTAAAGAAATCAACAAAGAATAGAGAAAGTAAGTTATTATATCAATTCTATTGGTAGAAACTATTAGCAATTATGTCAATGACTTGGTTTAATTTGTTGAATAACCTGGCTAGTCATGACGTCATTCTAGAAAACGGGAGAATTCCGGCTTGACCCGAGGACTCTGACAATGTCAAAGGAGAGTGACAATAAAAGCGCTCTCTTTACGGTACATATGATTTTCCATGGACTCTCTTGCTACTTGCTGTACATAGGCTTCACCAAGGCCTATGGATTCGTTATACTCCCGCGTCGCCGTTTCCATAAGGCTCAATCACAGCATCATGTTTCTCTACAGGGACAAACTGAAGAACTGCCGGCCGAGGCGTAGGTATCTTGTGATATTGAGGATATAGGCCAAGATACTCTTGTAAGTGAAAATAAGTGTGAAAAAAGAAGCTCTAATTGTATTTGTGATTAAATCCAATGGACAATCAAGGAATCATACTACTTTATTTAACAGAGAATATTTTAGGGATATTAGGAATGAATGATGGTTACGGAAGGTGCGATTTCATATCGCCTTATCATATAGTTAATTATGGAATAAATTATTGAATGGAGAGAGGTTATGGAACTTTATATAGGTGTAGAAAATTCTGAAGTTATGTATATTAGTTCAATTGAGACTAGTGAAAATGACGTTGTAATAGATACAAAATCAATAGATGATTTTTTTGTGAAAATAAAAATTTATAATCCTTTATCGATAGAAATGGAAGAAAAAGCAAGAGAAATATTTGAGGAACAACAAGAAAAAGGTGCGGAGTCTAGTTTAGAGAGTTTTAATATAAAGCATTGGGTAAGTAACAGGTCCTTTGGAGAATTAATTGACATGTATAATACCGGGGAGATAATAAAACCAGATATGCAGAGAAATTTCGTATGGGATTCAATTAAATGTTCAAGATTAATTGAATCTATTATTTTAGGGTTACCTATCCCGCCTTTATTTTTATTAGAAGTTGACTCAAATAAATATGAAATAATAGATGGATATCAAAGATTAACAACGCTAGTTAATTATGTACTTGGAAAACCTTGGAATTATTCTGAAAATAAGGATCATGGTAAACGACTAATAACATCAAAATTATCTAGTATAGTGTCTCAAGAAATTGCAAATAAATCTTATAGCAGTCTATTACCAGAACATCAACGAATTTTAAAGCGTAGTACAATTCCTTTGATTGAATTTAGACAGTTATCCCCTAATAATTATGAATCAAAATATTTAATCTTTGAAAGAATTAATACAGGTTCGGAAAAATTGAATCCTATGCAAATACGTAAATCACTAGTATATGGACAATTTATGAATGATGTTTATTTGTATAGTGACTATCAAATAAATTTTACGGATCTTTTTACTATTAATTCCAGAAAAAAAGATGTTCACGTTGAAGCATATCTAAGAATATATGTAATGACAAAAATTCATGTAGGTGAATTTGTTCCTATGAAGTCAGGAATAAAAAATATCTTAAATGAATTTTGTGAATTAGAAAAAGATATATGTATTTCTGAAGAATATGTAAATACATTTGATAGTGCGATGAAAATTATCTACCAAATCTTTGACTCAAAAGAAAAAATGTTTAAAAGGGTAGAAAATAATGTAGGGGAAGACTATACTTTCGCGGGAAATCTTAATGTTAGTATAATGGAGGCCTTTTTAGGTACCTTAATAAACTTTCTTAAAAGTGGTACACCTTTAAAAAGTGCGGAGACTATCTATAACAATTATAAATATATAATGTATAGTGTTGGCGAGGATGCACTTCTAGGAATTGATAATCCTTTCACAACTAGTACAGGCACAATTAAAGCAATAAGAAAAAGGATTTCTATTTGTGAAACTATTTTTGGAGAAAAAGCAGATGATATTTGATTTTGATGATACTGAGAGATTGGTAGATATTGACAAACACTATGAAAATGTTAAGCAACTAAAGAACAGCTTGTCTGATGATAGAGAAAAGTATAGACAGTTTTCACAAGAGCTTAATTTAAATATTAGAACAGTGGAATCGTGTATAGATACTTATGAAAAATCTTTATTAATTTCATGCTATACTTTTTCAGAAAAATCAATGAAAAATTTGATTTATGAATTGATTGATAAGGGAAATCATTCAAATGATTATACAAATAAATTCATTGAAAATAAAGTGCCCAGTAATAAATATGTACCAGATGTTAGAATACAAGAGATTGAAAAAAGTATTTCTGATTTAGAATCCGGATTTAAATTAATTTTACCGAAGAATTTACATGAATTTACTATATATAGCGAAATGATAAGAGAAAGACATAGCTATGCCCATGCATATAATTATCTCTTTGATTTTGATAATTTTAAATTAGTTATAAACGTGCTGAAGTATTTATCATTTGAATATCATTTATTAATAGATTATAAGGAGAAGAGAAGAGTCATTTTATTATCATTACAAAAAATAAAAAGACTAAGTATAGAAATAACAAAGGTGAAAAGAGAACTAAGAAGTAAGAGGTATCCTAAAATCAAAGAAATAAGAACAGAAGCAAAGAAGTTTGTTGAACGATATTCTGACGACTTTATGCAATATGAGTTATTGCAACCTATTGTTGGAAGTTTAAGGGAAATAAGTGGGATAAATTTAAGGACGCCATTAAATGAAATACATGATATATATAGTAAGTGTGAGAAGATAAAAAATTATTTATAATATCAAAACTAAATTCAACGAATGCACTTTTATACACTACTCTGAACTGTCTGAGACTTCGCCCTACTTGTGATACGGTGAACCGTATCACAAGTAGGGGCAAGTTTTTTGAAGGAAAGCTCGCAGGAATCTGCACTTACAGCATACCGACCGTAGGAGCAGGGTAGGTCAAACTCTGGTCGAAATGTTACGTAGATATTTTTCCTGCGAGCTTGTTTATGCTACAGAATAATGATTTACCTTGAAGAAGGGACTTTTACCGGTCCTCAGTGGGTCTTTGGTATGGTAGAAACAAGCGCTGACTGAGACTATGTGATGATTTTTTTCCTATATGTGGTTGGATTGTTGTCATGGCGGGGGCGGCGGGGTAATAGGAATGATTGGAACTTTTAAACTTGGCTGAATTTGGAGTAGGAGTCAAGGAAACGGAGGGACAGATCATGGAGGCACAGACAATATCAGGCATCAGCCCGGTACAGGCCATTGCAGCTTACGGTGGCACACAAAGCGAGGTCAGTTCCCTGGAGAAGCAGCGGAACTTGTTGCAGATGGAACTGGACAAGGTGAATGCAGCGCAGGGCGGAGAGAGGCAGACTCCTTATCGCCGGGAGCAGCTGTAGCTGAAAATTCGACTGTTGGAGGCCCAACAGATGCAGAAAAGTGGAAGTAGCACCTCAGTCAATTTTGTACAGGCTCCTCCGCTTCAAGACCATCCCCCACTCTTGCGGACTGAAGGAAAGGGAGGCCTCAAGGGCATCGGTCTGACCGATCCCCGGACGGCAACGGTAAACTTAGAGGGCCATTTCAACGTGTTGATTTAGACAAGAAAGCGAAGGTGCGAAAAGCGTCCGGTGATGAATCGGCTTCCCGCACCTTCTTTTTTAAAGAGGCAGCAGTGTATCGTGTATACTGAGGCCGCAGAACTACAAGGTTGGCTGATCTGGCTGTTATATCAATAATATAACAAGTCTCAAGCATGGACGTTAAATTTGAATCAATAGGTACCTTTTGGAGTAAAATGGCCGATGCCCTTTAAGGAATAGTTAAAAATTGAAGAATTAGCTCATTTTCCGCATCACTACGCTCTTTGCCTAAGGCAACATTTGCTGAACCACCCATAGAGTGACCGAAGATAACTATTTTCTCTACATTAATAAGTTGATATATGGGGTCTTTGTCACATTTGATCTTTTCGAGAATCGTATTGATCACAAAAATCATATCCTCTGTTCGCAATTCCATCCAATTTTGAAATAGCCCGTACAACTCCTCCATCATGTAAATACCCTCTTTGTTGGCATTGTTGACTTCATGCATATAATCTGAGTAGATCATAGCAGTTCTTCCATCCTCTGAAGCCGTATAAAAGGAGTGATAAGGATGGTCGATTGAAACCACTACATAGCCGTGGCTTGCCAGGTAGTATAGGTGGAGGAGTTGCTTGCCGAGTAGAGGTTGTGTATTGAGGGAGATTGCTTTGTTGATAATGCCTCTGTTAAATCTTATTGTTGATTTTTCAGTGAAAATAAAACCGCTCAAGAATAAAAAAGCGGCTACTTTTCGTGTTTGCCGCTATCATCCAAGAATCAACGGTTCGGGTTTGCAGTGGATGGTGAGGAATCCGTATCAAAGAAAGAACTATCCAGCAAAGGATGGCCTTAAAACTTGCTGCTAAAGCCAGCGCGGTGAACCGTATCACAAGTAGGGGCAAGATTCTGTTGCACAGCATACCGTTTCGAGGGGGCAGCAATGAATAAAACAGACCGTTTATTAGCCATCGTGCTGGAGTTGCAAGGCAGGCGAGTGGTACGTGCCGAAGATTTGGCGGCCCTGTTTGAAACCAGTGTACGGACCATTTATCGGGATATTCAGGCGATCAGCGAAGCAGGTGTACCGATTATAGGCACTACAGGTACAGGGTATTCCTTAATGGAGGGATATTTTCTGCCGCCGATCAGCTTCACTATAGAGGAAGCCGTGACCTTACTCATAGGGACGGATTTTATCGAGCTTCGATTTGATGATGATTATCGTGACAGAGCTAATACTGCTCGGAGGAAGATCGAGGCCACTTTATCAGACGGTGTCCGCAATGAGACCTCCCGTATACGCAAGGCGCTGCGATTGCTTGCTCCGGGCAAACAGGCAGTTGCGTCAAATGAAAGAGATAATCTTGATAAGCTTCGCCGGGCAATATTAGATGGGCGAAAGATCAGATTTCATTATTCGAGGAAAAATACCGATTCCACGGGGAAACACCATAGCGATCGCACCGCTGCTCCCTATGGCCTCGTACTCGTTGAAGGATCATGGATGCTCGTGGCTTATTGCGATTTACGCCACGACATTCGCCATTTCCGATTGGCCCGCATGACTGAGCTTGTAGAACTGGAAGAGCGATTCGAGCTTCCTGTGCATTTTGACTTAAGAGAGTATACCCCTCCGGATGATCGCCACTTGCGAGTTCATCTTCGATTTAATCATGAGCTCGCAGATAAGGTGAAGGAATCCAACTATCATTACATTGAAGAAATGAAAGAGCATCAAGCTGGATTAGATGTGGTTCTACGCGTACGCCAACTGGATGAATTGCTGCAATGGGTGCTCGGCTGGGGAGCGGGTGTAATCGTATTGGAGCCTGAAGCATTCCGGAATAAGATTCGTGAGGAAGCCCAAAAAATTTCAGAACGCTACTGACATAACGCTGTCAGTAGCGTTGTTTTATTATTGGGTATGTAAACATAAAGGAGTATAGGAAGGATGGTATTTTGTGAATTTTGCTTCTGTACGCATCATTACCGACGATGTGAATCGTCTCGCCGAGTTCTATGAAAAAGTTCTGGGTGTTACGGCGGTGCACCCCGCGCCTGTTTTTGCCGAACTCGTTATGCCAGCATGTACCTTGGCAATCGGCCACTCCCAAACGGCGCAGCTATTCGGCGCTGGTTCCGTAGTGGCAGCGAGCAATCATACTGTCATCATCGAGTTCCGCGTAGACAATGTCGAAGCCGAATACGCACGCTTGAAGCCAATTGTCTATGATTGGGTAAAAGAACCGACCACGATGCCGTGGGGGAACCGTTCTATGCTGTTCCGTGATCCCGATGGCAACCTTGTAAACCTCTTCGAGCCGATGACCGAGGAAGCGATTAAACGGTTCAGTGGCAGGCATTGATTAACTGATCTTCATGAGGGTCGTGTCGAGGTCGTAGCTAATGAATAGGTTTGTCAATGTGGTCCTAATAGTAGTCAAAATATAACTGATTTTGCGTACCTCTCACGGCCTAGAATACATCGGAGATAGACTTGCTCCGCTTCCGCAGCACCTGCTCCTCCAAGCAAGCCTACTCGATCTCCTCCATATTGAGAATATCCTTTTTTCGCAAAGATTGGGCCAGGGAGTCCAGCGTATAGCGGAGTTTTCGCATGTTGTCATCGAGAATTTTGCCGTTATCGATTTCGACGGTCGGAATGCCGGATACCAACCGGTTCCATGTCCGATTTTCAAGCGCGGTCTTGGACACGAGGAAAGAGATGTCGAAGAAGGTCAGCAGCGATACGGCGATGAGCTAATGGTTGAGCTTATCGTAAACGCCTTTTAAGGTCATACCCTAAGAATGCCTTAAAACTTGCCGTTACAGCCGCACGGTGAACCGTATCACAGGTAGGGCGAACTTCTTAGCTTAATATCATACCTTATGGTGGATCACGCACCCATTATCAAAGAACTATAGAGGTGGTAATCAACCCCAACGTGAGAGAATCGCACCTTAAGTGGGTCCCTCAATGTTCTTTGGGGCGCGTGACGCGTTCCATTATCATAGCTACTCTGTGCCGGGGAAGAAAACGACCCATCTGAGCTGCCATGTAATTATTTCGTCCGTCGACGATATAACTGCTACCTTTGTCGATTCCGCGAAATCCAGCTTGAACGACTTTCTCCGGAGTGGACAATGCGCTACCCGCCGCCATGTCCTTGCTACCGACAGCATCGAAAAAGCCTGTATCCGTCGCACCCGGGCACAGGGTAAGGACGCGCACACCGCGTCCACGGGTTTCGGCCCACAACGCTTCGGAGAAAGATAACACGAAAGCCTTGGTTGCACCATAAACAGCCGAATAGGCGCAAGGTGCAAACGCGGCCATTGAAGCCACGTTGACGACGACTCCGTCCTTGCGTTCCAGCATGCCGGGCAGAAAATGATGCGTCAGGTCGACAAGAGCAGCGGTGTTCAGCATAATTTCCTCCTGCTCGCGCTCTGGATCGATCTCCTCAAAGCGGCCATGCGTGCCAACGCCTGCGTTATTGACTAGAATATCTACCGTTAGGCCAAGCTCGGCGATGGATTCGGCTAGTTGTCGCGGGGCACCTGCTTTGGACAAATCGCAGGGCAGGGCATACGCCTGCACTCCATGCTTACGTTGAATTTCGCTGGCCAATGCTTTCAACTTCTTTTCTGAGCGTGCGGCTAGTACCACATGGCAGCCTCGTGCAGCCAGCGCCCCAGCATATACTTCGCCAATTCCGGATGAAGCACCGGTGACCACTGCTAGCTTGCCCTGATATGGATATGTATTCATGACACAGCCCCCTCGTCTTGATATTGTTATCATAATACCAACGACAGAAGGGGCTAACCACTGTGCCTTTATACTATTAACGGAACTAACAGGCTAAGATTGCCGCGGCCATTCGGCGTCTTGCTTCAGCAAGATCGCTAGTCGCTCTTCCGTTCCCGAACCTGGTGTAGGAACGAAGAAGCACCATTGTAATCCCGGATTATTGTCGATGGCAGCGCAATGGATCGTGAACGCCAATTCCTGCCCGTCTGGAAGGAGATAATGAACCGGGGCAGAGCTTTTTTGCCGGATCTCATGCCACTCCCACAAACGTACGAAGTCTTCGCTGTTCCGTCTAAGATGCTCATATCGTTCCATGTATATGGGGTTGTTTTTGTTACTGTCGAAGCCTGCCCGGATTAACGCCGTCATGTAACGAGCAAATTCTTCCCAGTTTACAAGCCTCTTGGGGTACTCCGGATCCAGAAACAGCAGCGTCACCATGTTTCGTTCGCTTTCCGGCAATCGGTCGAAGTCCGCGACAACAAGCTCCGATCCTCGATTCCAGACGATCATATCGGCAAACTCATTGGCAATGAAAGAAGGATAACGCATTTGATCCACAAGGTTTTGCAAAAATTGGGTATCGGGTTTATCTGATCTCTGGGTCATGCTGAAGCTGATTGGATCAGGTGCGGCCAGGTCGAATAAGTGCTTCCGCTCGTCTGCATCCAGTTGCAGCGCTTGGCTGATGTGGGACAAGATTTCTGGGGAAGGATTCCTCTCTCGGCCCTGTTCCAGCCAGGTATAGTAAGTTATGCTGACATTGGCCAGATAGGCGACTTCTTCCCTTCGAAGTCCCGGAGTACGTCTTCGGCCAGGCAAGGGATTGATTCCCGCATTTTCAGGCTGAAGCCGATGTCTGCGCGATTTGATGAATTCCCCCAAAGCGGATGAAAAATCATGGTTCTCCATATAGGCTCTGCCTCCTCTATTAACTAATACAATTTCGTGGATATGAGCAGAAGTCACCACTTTTGCTGATCGAATTATGTTGCGTTCCATCTTTAGTGTGACATACATAGAGTATACTCGTTGAAGTAAGGTCAATTATAAGGAAAGTTTCTAGATTTCTCAAAATTGTTGTTCAAGTGAGGATCATCCCATAGAGGGTGTCCTTAGAAAAAAACTTATTGCTAAAGACTGTGCGGGTAACCCTACCATAAATAACGGCGAAAAAAGGGAGTGTGCGGACACCCCCTTTGAGCTAAAATTGTCTGTTATCAAATGTCTACTTCACATTAATCCAATAAGCGAACCACATAGACCACTTAATTTGCCGTCTTATTGACAAAATCAATCTCATTTCTGATCCCTTTATGGGCGTCATTCCACAGGCCCTTTGTCAGGCGAATGCGCAGCAGGCATGTGTTAGGGTCTTGTCGTTATTGGCTTCGTTATACCACTCGGCGAATATTGTGCGCAGTTTTGTCATCATCTCCGCGTTTTTCTCGTCACATACCCAGCCCAGGTTTTCACCGATACCATCGGCCGTAAAGTTTTCAACGATGATACAAACGGCGATTTCGGGGTTTTGGGCGATCTGCTGCATCTTGCCTGAGGTCGCGTAAGTGACTGTGTAGAATGCACCGTCCTCATAATAGGCGTCCACAATGCGGGCGGCGGGACGGATTTTGCCATTGGCCCCCGGTTCCAGCGCGATGGTGGACAGAGAGATCAGTCCGTCCTTGTTACCCACTTGTTTTTCCAGCAGCTTCATGGCTTCGGCGTACTTGCTCATTATAATACCTCCTAAAGTGTCATAAGGCATACATTATTAAGCTTATCATTGTAAAATCTTAGCGCACCATGTGAAGAATAATACGAAAAAATATTAAATTGCTATCATAATCCTCTGCTCGACTTAGGTATGGTTCAACTGATAGAGTCTTAAAATACTACACTTAGCAATAGTATAAGGTACTCGAGCAGGCGCCCTTCGATTTCGCTCTATAGATGATACGGTGAACCGATCATAAGTAGGGCGAAATTTGGGTCAAGGCACTGCTTCGAAGGAGACATATGATAACATATTTCTATATGATCCAGGCTAGGAGGTAATACTGTGGGTGATAATTTTAGAGAGATTTACAGGCAACTACAGACAAGTCAGGACAAGTATATTTAGTTCATTTTGGCCGCTTCTTTAGCTTCAATAGCTTTCACTATCAAGCAGTCGCAAGTTTTGCCTCTTGAGATGAGTCAGAGACCATTAACTCTAAGTGTGGTTTTTTTGGGGATTAGTTTTTTTCCTGGTTGCCAAAATCGGGAATATATTAATTCAACATTGTACGCTAAAAGTGAGCTGCTTCGAGTTCAGTCAGGGGAATTGCCGCACCTGAAGTATGGAAATCATTCAAATTACATACTCGCCGCATCTGAGGGGATTAGAACCACTATTTACAAAAACTCACACAAAAATGTGTGAAGCATGAATTATTGGTGTATCAGGGTTTTGCACTGCGGGAACGGCAAGCTCGTCGCGGAAGGGCTTGCTTTCAATTAACTGGCACAGGGTGTCTGATTTTCTACATCAGACACCCTGCAGTGTTCACGTAGGATTACGCCGCTATTATCTAGTATTTACTATGTCTTCTTTCGTAAGTTCTTGGTATAGGGTAAGTTTCTCTTCGGCGAGAGAAATCATGAAATCAATTTCTTGTCGCCTGGATTCCAGTCCCATCAGATGCTTCTCAAGGATTTCAATCCGCTTTTTTAAGGTAGGATTATAATTAGAAGGATTCTCCCCTTGTTGAATTTTATCCATTACACAGCCCTCACGAGTAAATTCCGTAATCTCCTCAAGCGATAAGCCCAATTTTTTTAGTTTATTTAGACATTGAATGTAGGAAACCTCGCTTTCTTTGTAGACACGTGCCCCTCCATTACTACGCTTGGGTTCATGTAGTACCCCGATTTTTTCATAATAACGAATCGTATAAGGAGTTAATCCCGTTTTTTCTGACACTTGACTTATCGTAAGCAACCGATTTCTGCCCCTCCTTTTTAATGCTGATATTGAAAAATATTATACAGCTTTCAGTTAACTTAAAGCCAATGTTTACAATCGCCCCTAACTTCACCCTAAAAAAATCTCTTGACTTCCAGTTGACTCTAACTTGTAAGTTAACTTTACTAATTGATAAAGGGGTGTAACAATGAACAACGAATATTTCACGATTCAACAAGCATCGGAAGGTATCTGGGGTGCTATTTCGGTTCCAGGCAGCGGTTCTCTGGGGAATGCAGCAATTATTGATCTTGGGGATTTAACCGTTGTAGTGGATACAACCAACCTGCCGCATTCTGGTGCTTTGTTACGTCATACTGCTGAACAATTAACAAACAAACCGGTTAAATATGTAGTGAATACACATTTTCATGGAGATCATGTCAACGGCAATCAGGAATTTATGAAAAGCGAATTTATATCTACCGTTTGGACAAGAGATTTGCTTTCTGATATGGGTGAAGTGAATATTGATCTCATGCAGCAAAGCATTCAAAAGTTAATAACTAGCCTAAATCATGTACGTTCACAGCAAAGAGATCCCCATATGTTAACCGAAATCGACAATGATCTTTCCGTACAGCGAGCCCTGTATGATGCCATCCCATCCCTTTACAGGGTGGTACCCACGATAACTTTTGACGATAAACTCGTTATTCAAGGAACAAAGCGAACAATCGAAGTTTTATCTTACGGAGGCGGTCATTCTTTAAGTGATGCTGTTGTGTACGTTCCAGAAGAGCAAACTTTGATCGCTGGTGATTTAATATCGACTAAGACAATTCCGGTCATACCATACGGTAATCCATACGCTTGGATACGCATCCTTAAACGCATTCAAAAAGACCTAAAGGTCGATACTGTCGTTCCGGGACACGGAGATGTATCTAATTCAGATCGAATCACGGATGTCATACGCTTTTTGGAGAAAACGATCACTTATGTTTCTGGAGCTGTAAAAAGCGGGGAATCAGAGTCTTACTGGCTGGAACAAGGGGTATTAAAAGGCTATGAGGATTGGCATCTGCCCCAGTATTTCAGATGGAACTTTCGCTGGCTCTTTAACAGTATGCTTGTTCAAAACAACAGATGAGACAACAAGCAACACTGTTTGCAAAATAAATATAGAAAAGAGGATAAGTATGAAGTATACCTTATAAAGTTACGCGAAGAAGGCACCCATCGTGTGTCTTTCGATTTCGCCCTACTTATGGTACGCTGAACCGTACCATAAGTAGGGCGAAATTTTCGCATTAAGTTGCTATTTAGGAAGGAATCACCACTGTTGATTAGAGGTGCTGTATCTTGCCCGTTTGGATGAGGGCCTATTAATATCAGCAAACAAAGATGAAACAGGTTGCCGTGATTAGAGCCAGGTATCGCGGATCGATCTTCGGGCATATTGGTCTGTGCAAACAATCAGAAGTCCTTCGAGGTGCTGCTCGTTGAACAGGCGCTCAAGCTACAGTATTCTTATGTCCGTATGGAGGGCGAGAGCAAACGCGTCGGCAAAGCCGTCCTGCCTGACCGTGTCGTGCAAACGAAAGAATCCGACACTCAGCTCTTCATCAAGCTGCCGCTGGAGCATTATTATGATCCAAGATATGCCCATGCGATGAGCCAATTTCGGCGTTTCTTTTGGATCTATCCTCTGTTCGATTGGCACATTGATTGTGGGGCTTTTCATGGGGATTATGCTAAGCTCTGCGCCACTGCTGCGTCTCCTGGCTTTATCACCGCTGATGTGCCTTTCGGTGGGGGCAATGGCGATCTTTATTATTGGGTTTATTAAAAGCAAGGGAACAGCAAATATTGCTGTTATGGTAATTACCATTCCGCAGATGTTTCTCTGTGGCGCGTTTATTCCAATTAGCAATTCGAGCGGCATTCTGTATGGTTTAAGCCGTCTCATGCCCATGACTTACTGTCTTGACTTGATGCGGGCCGTAGTCTATGCAGGAACACCAGCATATGCCAGTGCGGTATTGTTTAATCCATTTGTTACCCTGATCGCTCTCGTAGCTTTGACCTTGCTGTTCCTGATATTCGGTACGTTTTTCTTTGCACGGTCAGAGAGAAACCGGTGATTTGCTTTCAGTCATGACCTCCCGCCGCAAGCGACGGGGGAGTTAAACGTACCTTTCATTGCGTATTGGCTATTTATGAAATAGTCGGATGAGGGATGAGATTTCTTCTAAGGTTTCTTTTTGACCATTTTTGATCCACATCACCCAAATTTCAAATACACCGGCACTCATAAAATCAATCCAATAGCTTCGTCTCGCACCTGTCCAGTCGGGAAAGGGAATGATCTCATCATAAAATTGAGTGATATGGCGCTTAAAGATTTGATAGAGCAGCTCTTTGTAATCATTTTCAATAGCTGTTTGAAAATCATTGGATAGTACAAGAAAAAAATTCGTCAAATCTGTTATTTTCTGCTCGTGACTAGTCTGAAAGGCAATTTTATTAAATATTTCTGCATATTTAGGTTCGTAGTACTCTTCCAATACTTGTTCAAGACTTTCGTAATTCCTATAAAACGCCATTCGACTGACGCCAGCTTTCTTGACGACTTCTGAAATGGTTAATTTGGATAATTGTTTTGTTTGTAAACGTTCCAGTAATGCGATAGTAATCCATTCTTTTGTGTCTTTTTTTATGTTTTGGGCGTGCTCCGTTGCTGCCATAACACTTCCTCCATTTTGTCACAGATGTTTGTTCTACACTTGTTTTAGAGCCTGTTCAGCTTTAAAATAGTGTACATCCGTTACAGCTGTAACGTCAATGGAAAGGAGCATTCATGATGCCGGAAATTAACCATCCCTTAGTACTTGTGACCGGAGGTTCGGGATTTATCGCTGTTCATATCATTTTGAAATTACTAATGAAAGAGTATCGAGTGCGGGCAACACTTCGTACTATGAGCAGACAAGATGAAGTAAAAGCCATGTTAAGGTCAGGCGGGGTGACAAATCTTGAAGGTTTGTCATTCATTCAAGCGGATTTATCCTCGGATATGAACTGGGAAGAGGCAGTGAAAGGGGCGGAATATGTCATCCATGTGGCTTCTCCAACACCCAATAAAATTTATAAAGATGAAAATGAAATGATTGGGCCAGCACGAGAAGGTGTTCTGCGAGTGCTGCGAGCATCACGTGCTGCAGGGGTCAAACGTGTAGTGCTAACTTCTGCCTTCGGGGCGATTGGTGTGGGACATAAGCATCATAAAGGACCTTATACCGAAAAAGATTGGTCCAATGCAGACGCCAACATCCATCCCTATCAAAAATCGAAAACACTCGCAGAAAAAGCTGCTTGGGACTTTATCCGCCAAGAAGGGAACGGATTAGAACTGGCCACTGTGAATCCTGTTGGTGTGATGGGGCCTATTCTAGGCAATGACTATTCTCATTCAAATGAGACTGTCCGCCAAATGCTAGAAGGCAAACTAAAGTCGGTCCCTAAAATTTATTCGGATTATGTAGATGTCCGGGATGTTGCGGATTTGCATATTTTGGCCATGGTTCGTCCCGAAGCAAGCGGGGAGCGCTTCATAGCTTCCAGTTCAGAGAATCTTTCGATGTTGGATGTTGCCAAGATTTTGAGGAAGCATTTAGGGGAAGATGCGAAAAACATACCCAACAGGGAACTTCCAAATATTGCGGTACGTATTGTGGCGGTGTTTAATCCTAAATTAAGAATGATTGCATCCCTCTTGGGAGAAGACATGTCCACGAGTAATCAAAAAGCCAAACAAGTACTTGGATGGACACCACGTTCGGCAGAAGAAGCCATTGTAGCAACGGGTAGGAGCATGGTGAAAATCATCAAAGGGCAGATGAAGTCATAAGGAATTCTAGCCCTTCAATTGAGTGCCAATGATTTCCACCTTGTGGTATGATTTTACTAGTAGCAAATATGTTCGCTTTAGAATTGTAGGAACAAAAACATACAAGGAGAGTGACATCGGCTATACAACCATACAAACTCCTTTCTGAGCTCCTATCCCGAATAGAAGAAAGTGTTTCTGGTACGAGCGAGACAGAATATCTGAACGATCTCCCGATCTCCACTATTCATTTGCGTCGAATTTTCAAGTTTGCTTTTGGTGTGCCGCTGCAAAGCTATATCCGTTCTCGAAAGCTAGCCGTCAGCTTAGAGGATTTGATGAAAACTGAGAAGCGGGTCCTCGACATTGCCATTGAATGCGGTTATGAACATGAGCAAACCTACATACGTGCGTTTAAACGTGAATATGGGCTTACGCCTGGTGAATGTAGAGATTCCGGCAGAAACATTTACGTAACACCTCCTCTTCATCTGTTTCCAAAGAATAATGTTTGCGGAAATATGGTATACGGGCCGGAAATGGTCATGATTCCATCCTTTCATTTAATCGGGCTAAGTCATCAAATTGAGATTGCTGAAGCGCCGACAAGAGCACCCGAAGTTGCCAAACAGTTTTGGTGGAACAATCGGCACAATATTCCTAATCCAGTAGAATCCAATATCTTTTACGGTCTAACGAGGAAACCTGATCCATCCCTTAGTTGGACGCACTATCTACCATCTTTGCGTGTAAGGGATCTGAATTATATTCCTGACGGCTTTACAGGTGACACAGTCCCTGCTTCTATGTGTGTCGGCTTTCGCTATATTGGGAACCATCATTACGAGGAAATTAGCGAATTGCGCGCAGAGGCGCTGTATACTGCCATCGATAGACTTGCCAAGGAGCACAACGGGAGATACGAACTTCTGGATAGCGAATTCTTCTTCGAAAAAATTGACACAGATGCATATGATGGACAATATTGTCAAATGGAATGGTTCGCACCTATCAGAGTGAACAACGCTTAAAATGATTAAAAAAGTCCATTGAGCTTGCCGCTATTGAGGTATGCTCTTTTTGTATTCATAAATAGATGGTTGTACGAAAAGGAGAGATAGTTATAAATTACAACGAAGTTGTTTCAATCGGAGATACCCATTTACTTACAGTAGTATCAGAGCTGTTCGGATTAGAAGGCTGTGTCATCCGGCAGATTCCGCCACATGAGGGCGGGAGGAATGTTGTATACACCTGTGAGAAAGAAGGCGCCAACGCAAAGATACTAAGAATCGCCTTTTTGCCTGACAGAAGCCGGGAAGATTATCTGGGAGAAGTTGAGTATATCAGGTATTTATTTGAGCATGGTGGAACAGTTGCGGATGTAGTCAGCTCCAAGAAGGGAAACCTGCTGGAAGAAATTACTCACAATAACCACACTTTTTTTGTCTGCCTATTTGAAAAGGCCAAGGGCAAAATGCTTGTGGAAAATCATTATCGGTACCGGGATGGAGCTCCGATTACTGAATATTATTATAATTGCGGTAAAGTTCTGGGGAAACTGCACCAAATATCAAAAGGGTATACGCCTGTTCATCGCCGTTATAGTTTTTTTGATAAATTTAATGCTGAATATATCAATAAACTGATTCCCGACTCATTATCCCTGATTAAGGAAAAAATGGTGCGTATTCTAAATACTTTGAAAGGATTGGACATGAATCAGGAAACTTTCGGTATGATCCATTTTGATTATAACGATGGGAATTATTCGATAGATTTTAATACCGGGCAAATAACCGTATATGATTTCGATAATTCATGTTTCGGTTGGTATATGTATGACCTGGCAAGTCTCTGGACTCACGGAGTGGGCTGGACTCAATCTGAACCAGACTCCGGTAAACGCAGAAAGTTTATGAATGATTATTTTGAAACCGTCCTCGCGGGATATAGATCCGAGACCAAACTCGAAGATTCAATGTTGGATAGGTTACCCTTATTTATTCAAGTATGCATTATGGAAGGTATTGTGGATGCTTTCGAGGTAATGCAGAACACCGGTGAGGATCCGGAGTGTGACGAGGAATTGTCGTATCTCATAAAATGTTTGGAAGACGATATCCCGTATTTCGGATTTTTCCATGAGATTTATTCGTGTGAAGAACCCTTTGAGTATGAGAAACGAAATATTTAGCCTTTTCGTAGCTTCCTATGACTGAACTGACGGCGAACGATAGTTGAACAAAGTGAAATCAATGAAAGGGCCATCCCACAAAGGAAGGCCCTAAAACTTGCCGTTACAGACAACGCGCTGAGAGGCTCGTGCGAGCTTTGTTCTGGTTGATGCATAAGTCGAGTATGCATTTTCTCTTGTTTTCAGGGGAGACCCGAATGAAGCTACAAGACTTTAAATCTGTTTTTCTTGATTATCCATGATCGTTCTGACGATTAGTGTGGTTAGTTGTAACTTAGTATCAACAGTCAATAATATGAGAATCAGGAATATCGCTCATGATATTTTCGCCATAAGCGGAGCCTGCTGTTTGATACCCAGTCATTAAATCTCCATTTAATATCCGGCAAGCAACTGCAACAACAGACAGCGGAGTTAGTGTATACCCTGAAGGTAGGTCTGCAATTGAATAGGCAGACTCGCCATCGATCCCAATTACCTCCACAGCCAATTTACTTCTTCCCTCAGCACGTTCTTCGTCTGTTGGTCCTGGAAGATTTTCAATATCTGTAGGAGGAGTCGTCAGTGTGGGTAATTGCAACTGAAAGTATTCTCTTATATTAAGAATGGATGTTGATTTATAGGACACGATAATCCCTCCTAGCGAGGTGGGAATACACTCTTGCGGTCCTTCACCAAAATCAAAAACCTTTGCGTCTGCTTCGGTGATTTGTTTCAAATCTCCATTATCTCGAATCAGTAAGCCGAGGTCCGCGATGTACTTAGAGCTTTTAACGGAGCCTTTCGAAAACCCACCATAATGTCTAAATGCGACGGAAAGTTGCTGAGCACGTTTCACTCTTTTTGCTGTATGGACAACTAGGGCGTCGTAGGCAACAAACAGGCCAGCTCCGGAAATCATCATGATCCCTGCTTCTTTCGCTTGTTGATCCAAAGATTCAGCAAGTTGGAAAGTTTGTAATTCGGCGCTAATATCCAAATAATGAACTTTGTTTTGCAGGCAAGCCTGCATTGCATTCTCGGCAGTAAGGGCAAAGGGTCCAGCCGCATTAATTAAGCATACACTCCCCCTTAAAGCCTCTTGCCATGCTCCGAAATCACTAGTTTCAAATACGAAGTAGGGCACGTTTAATTGAGAGGATAACTCAGCTACTTTGGCTTTATCTCTCCCTGCAATAGCAAAATTAATATTAAGCTCCTTGAGCCTCAGACAAATTAGTTTGCCAGTATAACCACTCGCTCCATACACTAAGACTTGATGATTATTCATCAGTGCCACCTCCACATAAAATATACCTATGACTCATCTCAGACTTTTTATATTCTTCAATAAATCGTGTCTGGTCAAATAATGATTTCATTTTATCGACTCCTACTTTCAAATTTGTCCTATACGTATATACACATGTCAAAATAATACGTGTTGCATATATTACATATATTTATAATGATAGTAGAGGGTAGACTATAACAATCAATAAAAAGGCGGAAATGTTGGTTAAACAACAATTATGGATAGATGGTGCTTAACGTAAGAACATTATGTATGAAAAGGTGGAAAATATGGGAGTGAAAATCAAAGAAGATGATCCTCGGGTTATTCGGACACGTCAGTTAATTCAAGATGCGTTTAATTCGCTGAATAAGGAAAAGAATTTTAAAGATATTACCATTCGTGATATTACAGAACGAGCCACAATAAACAGGACGACGTTTTATGCTCATTTTGATGATAAGTATGCTTTAATGGAATATAGTGTGTCAGATACACTTATAACTATTTTATGCCAACAACTTCAGTGTCAGGACGAACTGACGGAAGAGACAATGCGAAATTTAATTATTGCCGTATGTGATTATCATGAACATTTGAGCAGTTGTAAGCGAACAGCTCAATCCATTTTGCCGTTAATTGAAATAAAAGTAAAAGAAAAATTGGAAGAAATAGTATCCAATTGGCTGGTCAAACGGGTAATTGTATCGGAAACGAAACCGGAAGAAGATCTACAATTGGCTGCAGTAATGGTCAGCCATTCAATCTACAGTGCTACGTATCTTTGGAATGCCCAGGGGCGAAAAACATCGGCTACTGTTCTTGCAGATAAAATTCTATGTTTTTTTATGGCGGGACTACAGGCATTAATAGAAAAAGAATAAGGCAGCCACATGATTATTGAGTCGATCTAGAGCATTTAGATATGACATGAATCTATTATGAGTTAAGGCAAATTATCCATCCGAAGCGCGCGTTGACTTAACAATGAATTCACGCACAAAATCTAACGGTTTGATTGTATTATCCAAAGTGCCCGTAAATACTACTACCGTTTGCAAACTCGGAATGACAATAATGAATTGCCCATTTCTTCCCATCGCAAAAAACATCCTGTTGTTCAATGACAGGTCATTCTGATCCTGATTCAGCTTGGTTACCCACCAATGAGAAGCATAATGTCCGATAGTATCATAGGTTAATAAATACGGTTCGGTTGACTTCGTGATCCAGTCTTCAGATACAATTTGCTTGCCTTCCCAGAAACCTTTCTGTAAATATAACTGTCCGAATTTGGCCATATCATTGGGGAGTAACCGGAGACCATCGGAGCCATAACTAATGCCTTTTGCATCCTCAAACCATCGGTAATCTTTATCTATCCCTAATGGTTTAAATAACATTTCATCTGCAAAAACCGAGGTTTTCATACCTGTAGTCTTTGTTATTATGGCTGAGAGCACATGAGAACAACCTGAATTATAATTCATCCGTGTTCCCAGCTCATCAACCAGTTCCCGGTCGAATACAAATTTCACAACATCATGGGCAAACATAGGAGGCATATAGTTCCATGCGCCAAACTCCGGCCAGTCCAGGCCAATACTCATTGTCAAAAGGTGCTCAATGGTAATATCCTTTTTGCGTGTGTCTATTTGATGGTTCACAATATCAGGAAAAAAATGTTCCATAGTCATATTTACAGAAGGAATATATCCATTCTCAATGGCAATCCCGATTAATATAGAGATGATGCTTTTGGTGCATGAATTTACCCGCTGGAGGTTGTCTCTGATCTTATTGCTTTTATAATATTGATAGACTAGTTGCCCCTCTCTTAAAACCAAGCAACTCTTGACTTTTGAATTTTCCACTGCCCTTCTAAGTCCTTCGATCTGTGGATGATCTATTCTAAAATTTTCTGGTGCCGATATAGGCCATGTATTTTTGTTTTTCATTTTCTATGAATCCCCTTCACTCCATCTCATTGTAATATCCGTTGTTATATGAAACAAAGTATCATGAAATTAATTTATTATCCATGGAGAGAATATATTAAACAAAACTTGCCGCTTCAGCTACCGCGGAGAACTATCATAAGTAGTGGCAAGTTTTTTCAGACTACTAAATAATGATGTACCTCGACAGGGACTTCCGACAGTTCGGCAGAAGGACGCCGTAGTGAATCAGACTGCAGCTGAAATGGTGAGGGGGATTACATTCTTCGCACAAAAATATTGACTGACTAGACACTCTCTTATATAATGGCTGTAACGAAGACATAGGAGGAGAGACATGGCTAGACCTAGAAGCGATGACAAACAAAGCGCGATTATTGCAGGAGCGACCCGTGTGATTGCCTCCCAGGGATTAAGTGCAGCGACGGCGGCAATCGCAAAAGAGTCAGGTGTCTCTAATGGGTCACTGTTCACCTACTTTCAGACAAAGGCAGACTTGCTGAACCAGCTTTACATTGAACTCAAGACGGAGATGGGCTCGGTCATAGACGGAATCCCGGCTGATAGCGATCCCCGAGAACAAGCGCTCTATATGTGGTCTCATTGGATGAACTGGGCAACGTCCTTTCCGGAGAAGCGCCGAACGCTGGTACTGCTGAACGTATCGGATGATATCACAGCGGAGAGCCACCAGACAGCGAGGCAGGTTATGAGCAGATTCAGAGAGTTTATGAGACAAATTACTGAGAATGGGGCCATGCGCAATGAACCATTAGGGTTACGAGTTGCCTTTATGAACGGATTAGCGGAAGCGACAATCGATTATATGATGCAAGACCCGGCCAACGCAGATAAACATTCTATGGCGGGATTTGAAGCTCTTTGGCGCATAGTCACCTAATTTTTTTCTTAATTAAAGAGTGACTAGTCAGACATTTAAGGGGGAATTCATAATGGCAGAAACGGTTTTAGTAACAGGCGGTACAGGTTTTGTAGGTGCACATATAATCCTTCAATTATTACAAAAAGACTACAACGTAAAAACTACACTTCGCTCGATAAGCAGTACAAGCAAATTAATGGATACTCTAAAATCTAACGGTATCACCAACTTTAACAAGCTTGCATTTGTTGAAGCGGATTTGTCAAAAGACGATCATTGGGATGAGGCTATGAAAGGTTGTGACTACGTATTAAGCGTGGCATCTCCGGTCTTTATGACGATCCCCAAAGATGAAGAAGCAGCGATGCGCCCTGCGGTGGAGGGGGTAATTCGTGTGTTGAAAGCTGCCCGAAATGCAAATGTTAAACGTGTTGTGATGACTTCTAATTTTGGCGCCGTTGGATTTAGCAATAAAAATTCGAATCATGCCACAACAGAGGCCGATTGGACAGACCCAAATGAAAATGGGTTATCTACTTATGAAAAATCGAAATTATTGGCAGAACGTGCCGCTTGGGATTTTATTAAGCATGAAGGCGGAAATTTAGAATTTTGCACCATCAATCCTGTTGCTATTTTTGGACCTCCGCTAAGTGCTCACGTATCAGGTAGTTTTGTCCTTTTTGATCTTATATTTAGCGGCAAACCCATTCCCAAGCTCCCTTTAAATATTGTTGATGTTCGGGACGTAGCTGATTTACACATTCGTGCCATGACAAATCCTGACGCCAATGGACAACGGTTTATAGCATCGGCAGATGGTCAAATATCTTTGCCCGAGATTGCAGCATTGATTAAAAATAAAAAAAGCGACGTTGCGAAAAAAATATCTTCAATAAGAATACCTAATTGGGTTGTGTTTTCAGCAGCGTTATTTAATAAGCAATTGAAGGAGGCAGCCCTTTTTTTACGGGTGAGTCGCAATGTTAGCAATTCGAAGGCTAAGAAAATGTTGGGCTGGAAGCCGATTGCAACAACTGAAGAAACAGTACTAGCCTCGATTAATAGTATGATTAGATTCGGAATTATTAAGTGAAAGCAATGGAGGTGGGTCTCGCCTTCCCTTTCGGATATTTCCGCTGTTATAGCGGCTTCAGCGCATTATCTGCATTAGTGGAATAGGCCAACGCTTTCTGAGCTTTCAATAAGGCACTCCTTTCATAATGCTGATCTTAGTTGAGGACATTTTACCCTACAGCAGAGATGGAAAGCTATTTGTCTATTTACTGATCCTAATGCAAGCAATTCGAACAGAGTGTAGTTTTAAAACTATCTATATCTGTGTTAAATGAATGATTTTACAGTGGCCGAATCGTCTATACTTATGAAATATAATCGAATCTAAACTCGAGGAGGAAGAATCTTATGACAGTAAAACTTACCCCTTATATTACTTTGGAGGGTCAGGTAAAGGAAGCAATTCAGTTTTATGAACAAGCCATCGGTGCAGAAATCCTCTCCATTGTTACTTACGGTGAAATGTCGGACATGCCCAATACGTTCACTGACGATCTGAGCAGTCTTGTAGCGCATGCCAAGTTAAGGGTCGGCATAACGGAACTCATGTTATCAGATACTCCAGGCGGTTCGCCTATTGAAAACGGAAAAAGGGTAACCATTTGCATTACAACAAACGACGTAGAAGAATCAAAACGAATTTTTGAAACCCTGCGGCAAGAAGGTCAAGTCAATATGCCATTTAAAGAAGAACCTTTCAGCCCTGGATTTGGTGATGTAACGGATAAATTTGGTGTGACCTTTCAAATTTATACAGAGATTGAACGCTAAAAACGAACAAAGAGTCGCCCAGAATGATGGCGCGACTCTTTGTTTACCCTCAATCTTGAAGCTTTCCTGATACAGACAAAGCGGTGAACCGTATCACAAATGATGGTAAAGGAAAGGTTTGAATTGACGATACTTTATTTCCTTCCACAACTGAGAGAAGGCAAACCATTTCATTATCATCTTTGCTCGTTCAGACAGGGTGTTCAAGAAACACACAGAGAGTAGCGCGTTGTTTAGGATACACTCGGGCTACTCTCTGTGTTGTAATGTCCGTAATTCATTTCATAACAGCTGTTGTTAGATTGCGTGTATATGCAGCAGAATTCTTCCGCGTCCATGTCTTGCTTCGCTTTTCTCCAAGGCTTTATCGGATTGGCTTAGTGGGAATATGGAATCGATCTCTGCTTGAATCGTCCCTGCGGAAATTAATTCCGTTAGGGTAAGCAGGTTCTCATCAGTTGGGAATTTTGTGTTGAATTTAGCTATAATACCATGCTTCTGAGCATTTTCTTGGGAGGGATCTTGCGTCAAGGAGACAAGAATACCCCCTTTCTTCAGAACGGACCAGGATCGATTCTCGGTTTCGCCCCCAACGGAATCGACGACCAGATCGACCTCTTCGACGACCTCTTCGAAAGCCGTCTCGGTATAATCTATAACTTGGTCTGCACCCAAAGATTTGACGAATTCCAAGTTAGAGGTGGAAGCCGTAGCGATTACGGTCGCTCCCTTCCATTTGGCCAACTGAATGGCGAACTGCCCAACTCCGCCTGCTGCTGCATGAACGAGAACAGTCTGGCCGGATTGGAGTTCGCCTTCGGTGAACAACGCCTTCCAGGCCGTTTCAGCTCCGGCTTTAATTGTTGCCGCATCTTCAAACGTGAGATTGTCGGGCATCTTAACTAATTCCTGAACTGTCGCAATGCCATATTCTGCGTAGGATCCTCTGATACTGCCAAAAACGCGATCACCGGGCTTGATCGTTGCTACTGCTTGCCCCACCTCTTCGACAACCCCGGAAGCGTAAAACCCAGGGATGTAGGGGAAGGTGATAGGGAAAACTCCTTGAAGCCAACCGTTACGGATTTTATAATCAAGCGGAATAACGGTAGCGTACACGATTCGAACGAGTACTTCATTCGCTTGCGGTTGAGGGCGTTCAACAGTTTCTACCTTTAAAACGTTTGGACCTCCATATTCGTTGACCAGAACAGCCTGCATCGTTTTTTTAGACATGTTTATCTCTCCTCTTATATCACTCTTCGTTTTGTTGACTTCCATTTAATTTTCTAGTGTAGCGGCTATTTTTTTGGCCAAGGCTACAAACTGTACTTTTTCTTCATCATTAAGATTTTCCGTTGTAATCTCCTCCACCTTGCACCAAGCCTGAGTGACTCTGGATTCAATCTCACGCCCTGTTTGGGTGAGTGATACGATAGTTACTCGTTTATCTTCTTCAGAGCGGCTGCAGGTGACGAGCCCCGCATCTTCCAAACGACGAACGGATTTCGCTATGGTCGAGTGATCAAGACGCAACGACCTTAAGAGACTATTCTGGGATTGGCTGTCCCGGTGCCACAGCTGCATCAGAACGAGTTCCTGCCCTGGGTATAAGCCTGCTTCCCGAAGCAGCTGTCCCGCAACTCGATGATGAGAACGAGCCAGGCTGAAGATTGAGAAGCTTACGGGGAATTGGGTGACTGCATTGATTTCATTCTCAATGGCTTTGTTGTTGTTGCTGTTATTCAATTGTGTCATCCCTCCATTTATGTGGTCGTCAACATATTAACTACACCTAAGATAGCATTTCAATATGTTGCCGTCAACATAAATTGAAAAAACGGGCTTGAGAAAAGGCCGGAATTGCATATGGTAGGTGAATCCTGACGAGCCGCAGCACTTTTTTTATTCTTGAAGCACTCATTAAGCAAGAAATCATAAATTGCATTTGTCATTTTATTACTACATATATGACTAAAGTCATGGTAAGTTAGAGGGAAAGCATAAAAAAGGACGAAAACACTGCTATGCTAGTGAATTAGTACAGGTTAGTTGGGATTTTATATTCGCATTGTTTCGTAAGATGTAGGTCCTGTCACTTAGGAAGCGCAATAATTTTATTACATTGTGGGACTTTATGAATGTGTTTCTCCAATAAAGCCCATTGCTTCAGTCCCCTTCGAACATCGTGGATAATCGTGGAAGTGAAGTTGAAAATTTGAAGGAGGAAATGTAATGCGTATTCATTTTAAAAAAGGGGTTTCTATTATTTTAGTGATGTTGATAGTAATAGGTGGATTGAATGGGCTGCTTGCTGGGAGAGATAAAGCGTTTGCAACGGTAGCTTTTGCTGGAGGAACGGGTACAATAGCTGATCCATATCAAATTGCAACTGCTGCACAGCTCAATGAGCTCAGGAATCATTTACAAGACGGTGACAATAACTACAAGCTGATAGCAAATATTGATTTGATTAATTATTCGACCGGCTCAGGCTGGGTGCCTATAGGTTATAGCGGTGCTGGGATATTTATAGGAAACCTTGACGGCAATGGTTTTAAAATCACGAATCTAAAGATAAGTAGGGCTACAACGGATAATGTAGGTCTTTTTGGAGTAATTGCTTACAGTGAGATTGAAAATATAGTTCTTGAAAATATTTCTGTCAAAGGTAGAGCAATGACAGGCGGCTTGGTAGGAAATAACCAGGGAACAATCAGCAACAGCTCCGTTACAGGGACTGTTACAGGGAAAGCAAATTCTGGGGGTATAGTGGGATTAAACCTGTATATAATCGCGAACAGCTACTCAGGAGTAAGTGTGAGCGGGGCATCCGAAGTGGGCGGCTTGGCAGGATATAGTCAAGAAACCATCAGCAACAGCTATGCCACAGGAAGTGTGACAGGGACATACAATGTAGGTGGCTTGGTAGGACACAATGTTAGTACAATCAGCAACAGCTATGCTACAGGAAGGGTGATTGGGACACCCGATGTAGGCGGTTTGGTAGGAGGTAACGGTGGCACAGTGAACAACAGCTTCTACGATACGAATACAACAAGGCAGGTAGATACAGAAAAAGGTACTGGTAAAATAACCTCAGAAATGAAGCAAAGAACCACATATACCGATGCCGGTTGGGACTTATCGGGGAGATGGGCGATAGATACATTGCGAAATAACGGATATCCCACTTTACAAGCTGTACAATTCTATGTGAACTATGACGGCAATGGAAACACCGGAGGGGTCACACCGTTTGACAGCAGTACCTACTTGAAGAGAGCAGCGGTAAGCGTTAAGGGGAATACAGGGGGGTTAACCAATCCGGGCTACTCTTTTGCTGGATGGAACACATCAGCAGACGGAAGTGGTATAACCTATTTGGCGGCAGAGACATTCACTATAACATTGAGTAAGACACTTTATGCGAAATGGGTGAGTACGGCTGCAACGTTAACCTCGGCAATTGGAACAAGAAGTCCAGGTGGAACAATGAATGAAACCATAACAGATATTCCATTTGCAACGACGCTAGCTGAATTGAAGACAGCAATTACGCCTGCAGCGAATGCAACGTTTGAAGTTTACGATGCTGATGGAACAACCCCAGCTGCAACTTTGGGCACAGGCAAGAAGGTTATTGTTACTGCACAGGATGGAATAACGAAGGTCACCTATACTTTAACCGTAGATGCGGCACCGGACATCACGCTGCCAGTCATTACATTGACAGGAAATGCAGAGGTAAACCTGATCCATGGAGCAAG
>LIDZ01009603.1_pt3 | contig 41830 bp, 22 predicted proteins | sample 644651 | NCBI WGS metagenome assembly LIDZ01 (sample SAMN03856242, study PRJNA289617) | food metagenome | isolation source: wine grapes on drying loft during traditional withering process | host: Vitis vinifera cv. Corvina | place: Italy: Gargagnago di S. Ambrogio di Valpolicella | collected 2014-01 | reverse complement strand
GACTCTCTGACAGCCAGCATGGTGGTCGATCAACGTACCCATCAGCCTTTCGGGCTGCTGCATGGCGGTGCATCCGTGGTATTGGCCGAGTCGCTGGGGTCGATGGCCAGTTACCTGATCGTCGACCCGAGCAAGTATTTCTGCGTCGGGCTGGAGGTCAACGCCAACCATTTGCGTGGTGTGCGTAGCGGACGTGTCACCGGTGTGGTCAGGCCCGTGCATATAGGCCGGACCACCCATGTATGGGACATCCGCATCAGCAACGACGAAGGCAAGCCAAGCTGCATTTCGCGCTTGACGGTGGCCGTCGTACCGCATGGCAAAGAGCCTCCAGTCAATTGAGTGTTTTCAGCTATTAAGGACGCGTTCTCAGGTCCGGTTTGGCCGTTGTGAGAGGGTATCTTTTCTCTTAGTGTCTGAATGTTCCCTGGAGGGAACATTCATTCTCAGGAGGATTGATGATGACTGAAGAAAAGCCAGCCTCACCCGGAGAGAGCCCTGCGCCTGAACACACGGTTGCGTCTGAAACGCCTGCTCTGCCGGGCAGTCCACCGTCCTTTGTCGGGGTGCTCACCGGTCAACCGATAGCTGCTGCAACTCCGCCTGCAGTGAAGGCTCCACCGCAACACGGTGAATTGAATCTGGAAAAGCGCTTGAAGGCGGTCTATGCGGATAATCTGATGACCTCGGCCGAGTTCATGGCCTTGCGTGATGATGCCGACATGCTGTTCGACAAGTTGAAGGTCCAGTTTCCCGACAATGGCGCCCTCGCGCTATTCCAGCCGTTGTCGGATGTCGCGGTACAAGCCATGCAGTTAGCCATCCTGGATTTCAGAAAAGCCAAGCCCTCTGCTGAGGCCAAGGCCCTTGCCAAACAGTCTTTTGGTTTTCAGGTCGCCTACATAAAGGCTTGCCTGGACCGGTTCACCCAGGCTTTATAAGCCTTCACGCCGCTCCGACCGCCGTATCGGGTAATCCTGATGGCCGGAGTGACACCTGCGATGGCGGTTCCAGTCATTGCCGATCCGCGGAGCAACTTGGCACAATCGTGACTCGCCCGCTCATGGAAGTATTGGCATGTCGCAACCCGTGTTCTTTGCTCACGCCAATGGCTTCCCTTCGGCGACGTACAGCAAGCTGTTTTGCGCGTTGGCACCGGAATTTTCGGTGGCCCATCTTGAGCAACACGCCCATGATCCGCGTTTTCCGGTGGATGACAATTGGCTGAATCTGGTGGATGAGTTGCTTCACCATCTGCGTGAGCAGCCGGGCCCGGTGTGGGGGGTAGGGCACTCGCTCGGCGGCGTGTTGCATCTGCATGCCGCATTGCGCTGCCCGGAACTCTACCGGGGCGTGGTGATGCTCGACTCACCGGTGCTGGGGCTGGCTGACCAGTTGTTCATACGCGCCGCCAAGCGTCTGGGCTTTATCGACCGCATCACGCCAGCGGGTCGCACCCTGGGCCGTCGTGAGGCGTTTGATGATCTGCAGTCGGCACGCGCCTACTTCGCGGGCAAGACCCTGTTCAGCCGCTTCGATCCCGACTGCCTGACCGCATACCTGCAACATGGTCTGCGTGAGGACGGCGGGCAGTGGCGGCTGCGTTTCGACCCGGCCACCGAGATCAGCATCTACCGCAGCATCCCGCACACCAGCCCCGTGCCGTCCCGGCAACTCAAGGTGCCGCTGGCCATGGTGCGCGGCAAACACAGCCGGGTGATCATGCCTCATCATGGCTATCTGGCCCGACGCATGCGCGAAGGCGAATACCTGTCCATGCCCGGAGGGCACATGTTTCCCCTCGAACGACCGGATGAAACCGCATTGCTGCTCAAGACGCTGCTGGCTCGCTGGGACGCGCGCAGCGCCTCAAGGGCGACGGCGTGACGTTTACCGTGGAGGAGGTGCGTTTCAATCTGGGGCATATCGAGCTGGCGGCCCATCTTTACGGCCCCGAGGACGGCCGGCCGGTGATTGCCGTGCATGGCTGGCTCGACAACGCCAACAGCTTTGCCCGCCTGGCACCGCGACTGGAGGGCCTGCGCATCGTAGCGCTCGATCTGGCCGGGCATGGTCATTCAGAGCATCGGCCTGCCGGGGCGTCCTATGCGCTGGCCGACTACGTGTTCGACGTGCTGCAGGTCGCCGAGCAACTGGGTTGGCAGCGCTTCGCCCTGATGGGCCATTCGCTGGGCGCGATCATTTCGGTATTGCTGGCCGGGTCGTTGCCGGAGCGTGTCACGCGGCTGGCCCTGATCGATGGTTTGATTCCCTTGACCGGCGACCCTGAATCCGCCGCCGAGCGGATGGGCTCCGCGCTGCAGGCGCAGCTCAGGCTGTCGGGCAAGAAAAAGCCGGTTTACGAGGATCAACAACGTGCTGTTCAGGCGCGTATGAAAGGCGTGGTCCCGGTCAGTCGCGAGGCTGCCGAATTACTCGCCCAGCGCGGCCTGATGCCGGTACCCGGTGGCTATACCTGGCGCAGCGACAGCCGCCTGACATTGCCGTCTGCGATTCGTCTTACCCATCAGCAGGCGATGTCTTTCGTAAACGCTATCCGTTGCCCGACGCAACTGCTGATCGCTACAGGCGGCATGCTGGCGAAAAACCAGCTCGTGCTGTCCGGGCTGCCTTTCGACGTTGTGCAGCTTGAAGGCGGTCATCATCTGCACCTGGACGACGAGCAGGGTGCGAGCGCTGTTGCACACTGTATCAATCGCTTCTTCGCTGCTTCTTGACTTGAGCCCTGCAACTGCCGACGCTGGACGGGTTGAAACAGGAGTCAACCGTGATGGATCAATCCGCAGCCTCTGGTGACCGCCTCGCTGGCGATCTTTTATATTTTCGTTCCCCGCTTGCCTGCCAATGAGAGCACTCATGCGTTTATCAAGTGTTCCCGTTGTCACCTTGTGCCTGTCGATGTTCAGCGCTGTGCTCTGTGCCGCCGATGTAACAGGCAGCAGTGATCTGCAGATTCTGCCGCGTCTGGCCGACACGGAAATCGTCGATTATCGTCCGGCTGCCGAGCTCGAGCGGGTCTACCCCATGGGCTCGATCCGCAAGATCAGCGGCCAGTTGCGTTTCGACGGCCAGGTCAGTGCGCGTGGCAATCTGACGTCGGTCACCTATCAATTACCTGTCGAGCGGACTTCCGACGACGCTTTCACCGCGGCTCGCGAGGCCTTGCAGCAGCAGGGCGCCGAGCTGCTGTTCTGGTGCCAGGCGCGCGACTGCGGAGAAAGCAGCCTGTGGGCCAACGAAGTGTTCGGCAACGCCAAGCTGTATGGCGCGGATGACCGCCAGGCTTACCTGCTGCTGCGTCTGGCAGAACCGCGCAGTGACACCCTGGTAGCGCTTTACAGCATCACCCGTGGCAACCGTCGGGCCTACCTGCACGTCGAGCAGTTTGAATCTTCCGCGCCACTGGGCGAACTGCTGCCCACCTCGGCCACCTTGCTGCGCCAACTGCGCAGCACCGGCAAGCTGGAATTGCCCCGCCTGAGCGGCGACCCACAGGATGCCTGGGTCACCCTTGTTTCTCGCGCCCTGAACCTGGACAGCAGCCTGCGCGCCACGGTGTCCGGACCCAGTGCCGGCGCCTGGCTTGACGCCCTGATCGCCAAAGGCGTTCGCGCGGCCCGGCTCGAGGCGGGCGTCACTGAAGGCAAGGGGCTCAAGATCGAGGTTATCCGCTAGAACAGCGATGGCGGACAGGCAGGTTCGCCATTATGCTCGCTCCCTCCGATCCTTTTTAGTGGATAGCGCATGTTCAACAATGACCGTCTGTTGGTGCAGATTCTGCTGCTGGCGCTGTTTGGTGCCTGTCTCTGGGTGATGGCGCCGTTCTGGTCGGCGCTGGTCTGGGGCGCGGTACTGGCTTTTGCCAGCTGGCCGCTGATGCGTTTGCTGACCCGCTGGTTCAAGGGCCGTGAGTCGCTGGCTGCGCTGGTGATGTGCCTGTGCTGGATGCTGCTGGTCGCGGCGCCGTTGGTGTGGCTGGGCTTCAATCTTGCCGACCATGTGCGTGACGCTACGGGGTTGATCAAGGACATTCAGGTCGACGGCTTGCCCGACCCACCGCAATGGCTGGCGGGTATTCCGCTGGTGGGCGAACGACTGGTAGCGCTGTGGACCACCATCGATCAGCAAGGCGCGGCTTTCATGGCGACGCTGAAACCGCATCTGGGGCAGGTGGGTAACTGGATTCTGGCACGCAGTGCGCAGATCGGCAGCGGGATTCTGGAACTGACCCTGAGCATCGTCTTCGCCTTCTTCTTCTACAGGGACGGTCCGCGCCTGGCCGCCTTCGTGCTTAGCCTGCTGGAGCGCCTGATCGGGGAGCGGGCCCAGTATTATCTGGATCTGGTCGCCGGCACGGTGCAACGCGTGGTCAACGGGGTCATCGGTACGGCAGCGGCCCAGGCGGTACTGGCGCTTATCGGCTTCCTGATCGCGGGCATTCCCGGCGCGTTGGTGCTGGGTATTCTGACTTTTCTGTTCAGTCTGATCCCGATGGGCCCGCCCTTGGTCTGGCTGCCTGCCACTGCCTGGCTGGTCTGGCAGGGCGATTACGGCATGGCGATATTTCTGGGCATCTGGGGGATGTTCATCATCAGTGGCGTGGACAACGTGCTCAAGCCATACCTGATCAGCAGGGGCGGCAATCTGCCGCTGGTGATTGTCTTGTTGGGCGTGTTCGGCGGATTGCTGGCGTTCGGTTTTATCGGCCTGTTCATCGGCCCGACGCTGCTGGCAGTCGCTTACAGCCTGTTGACCGACTGGGTCGGCAGCGAGCGTGCCCGCAGCCGTTGACGGCGAAAGTTTCCGCCGCGCCATGACGGGCGGCGGAGCCTCGCGTTACGCCGCGGTGTCCAGGTACTTGCCGACTGGCTTGCTGCTCTGGGTGTCATATTTTTCGCTGAGTGCGGCGATCATCTTGTTCAAGGCCTGAGTGGCGATCTGATTGGTATTGCCCTGATCGATGGTGGTGTCACTCTGCTTCAATGCGGCAGACAACTCGGAAGCGCTGATACTGTCGTCGCTGTCGCTGTCCAGTGTACTGAACAGGCTGGCGCTGTCAGTGCTGCCGGAGGTGCTCAGCTGCGCAGGCGACATACCGGCAGGAGGCTGTTGCGGTTGCATGCCGGCGACCAACTCTTCAAGGCTGACTGTGCCGTCTTCGTCAGTATCCAGTGCATCGAACACCTGATTGCTGTTCGCCGTGCTGCCCGCATTGCTCAGGCCGGTGGTCAGCTCGTCGCTGCTGATCGCGCCGTCGCCATCGCTGTCCAGCGAGCCGAGCAGGTCTTCTGCCTGCTCATCGACCGACTGCATGGGCGGCGGAGGTGGAGGTGGTGTCATCGCGGCCAGCTCGTCGGTATCCAGGCTGTCATCGTCGTTGCTGTCCAGATCGCTGAATGCCTTGCTCAGGCTCACAGTGATGCCATCCTTGCTGTTCGACGACAGGGCCGAGGTCAGCTCGTTCTTGCCGATGCTGCCGTCGCCATCGCTATCCAGTTTGGCCAACAGCTCTTCCTGAAACTTCTTGTTGCTGGTGCTGGAGGTTGCACTGCTCGAACTGGTGTAGCTGGAGAAACTGCTGTTTATCCCACTGATCATTGGTCTCACTCCCCTGAGATGAATGTGCCCGGTAACGGTGTACCGGCTTTTGCAGCCTCGGGGTGTCAGTTGTCGAGGGGATATAGGCTTTGTACGCGGTGTGTTACAGAGTGCGTCAGAGACGTGGCAGGTCAAGTATCGCCGTCAGGCCGCCGCCAGGCGTTTGCGTGAGCGACAGTTCGCCGCCGATGCGTCGCGCCGCTTCCCGCGCAATGCTCATGCCCATGCCGATACCGCCGGAGTTACGGTTGCGAGAACCTTCCAGGCGATAGAACGGCTCGAACACGGCTTCGTGAAATTCAGGTGCAATGCCGGGCCCGTGATCGACCACAGAGATGCGCACACGCTCGCTGCTGTCCTCGATCACGATGTGTACGCTGCCGGCATAACGCAGAGCGTTGTCGACCAGATTCTGCAGGCACGAGCGCAGTGCCATCGGCTGCGTCTTGAGCGGTTTGCACTGGCCTTCGTACTGTACGTCGTCGCCATTGTCCTGAGCATTCTCGGCCTGCGACTCGATCAGTGCCTGCAGATCGAACTGCTGCAGGCCTTCGCTGCGTCGGTGCTCATTGAGGTAGGCGAGCGTGGCGTCGAGCATGCTGATCATGTCATTGAGGTCCTGAGTCATCTGGCCATGCAGCCTGGGCTCTTCGATCTGTTCGACGCGCAGCTTGAGCCGCGAAAGGGGTGTGCGCAGGTCGTGGGATACCGCAGCCAGCATGCGCCCGCGCTGCTGCATCTGTTCGCGCACTTTGCTTTGCATCAGGTTGAATGTCTGTGCGGCCTGTCGGGCTTCCTGCGGGCCGCTGATTTCCAAGGGCGGGCTGTCGAGGTCTTCACTCAGGCGCTCGGCTGCTTCACTGAGTCGCTGTATCGGACGGCTGAGGGCCTTGGCGCCATACCATGCAGCGATGATCATGGTGATGAACTGGAAGAGCAGCACTATCGCCGGCCCCCCCAGGATCGGCGGTCTGTGCATGGGCCGCTGGTCGAATTGCCCATGCTCGGCGTTGAACGCGTTAGGTGGCGGCGGCGGGCGCATGCCGTACTGGGTGAACCAGATGAAGGCCAGCAGGTGCGCCAGCAGAATAGCCAACAGGGCGCCACCAAACAGTCGCGCAAACAGCGTGTCGAATCTGCGGATCAACCCAGCTCCCTGGCATCGAACAGATAGCCTTCACCGCGCACGGTCTTGATCAGTTGTGGATTTTTCGGATCATCTCCGAGCTTCTGGCGCAGACGCGAGACCAGCAAGTCGATACTGCGGTCGAACGCCTCGATCGAACGCCCGCGCGCAGCATCGAGCAACTGCTCGCGGCTCAGCACCCGGTGCGGCCGTTCGAGAAACACACGTAACAGACGAAACTCGGCGTTGGACAGCGGCACCACCAGGCCATCGGCGGCGGTCAACTGACGCAGGACGCTGTTCAGGCGCCAGGCGTCAAAGCGAATGGTGGTGCGCTGATCGCTGCGCTCGTCGCGGACCCGGCGCAGAATGGTCTGGATGCGCGCGACCAGTTCGCGCGGCTCGAACGGCTTGGCCATGTAATCGTCGGCACCCAGTTCCAGGCCGATGATCCGGTCAGTCGGTTCGCAGCGTGCGGTCAGCATCAGAATCGGGATGTCCGACGTGCTGCGCAGCCAGCGGCACAGTGACAGCCCGTCTTCACCGGGCAGCATCAGGTCAAGCACCACCACGTCGAAGGTTTCCTCGGTCAGCGCCTGACGCATTTGCGTGCCGTCGGTGACGCCACGGGCGTTGATATTGAAGCGCGTCAGGTAATCGCAGAGCAGTTCGCGAATGGCCACATCGTCATCGACGATCAGCGCGCGAACGCTCCAGCGCTGATCGGTCGATGTGGCATCCAGGGAGGTGTCGGGAAGTGCTTGCATAATGCGTCTGTCGCCTGCTTGTGCCGCCATGGACTGGCTGCTGTTGAAGATCAACGCTGCCCCTCATGCTACTTCGCCGGGAGGCTCGGCGGTAGGGTGGCGTGATCGAATGTCGTGCGCATGTCATAAATGTATCGAGATTGATACGAGCGCCTGTCGAGCGTGCCCTGCGAAGCTCACCCTGATAGTTATGACAGTATCCAGTGTCGCGCAACTGCCGTTTAATCGAACGGGCTACCGGCCTGGATGGCCGGTTCTGGCAGACAAACACTTGTCGAGAAGGCCAGGGGCTGTTGCCGCTTCATCGTGGCTCGGGATGAAAGGGCAACAGACCCTGGGCGCATTATCAATCCGCCCGCCTGTTTTCTACATAGACAGGGGCGGCAATCGGATAGCAAGGGAGTGCTGATGATGGCCGATTCAAAAACAACAGCAACGTTGGATGACAAAAAAAAAGCGCGTATCGCCTACCGGCTGGCGCGCACTCAACGCGGTTCACGGACCGACGCATCGCTTGCCCCGGCAGAGGTGGCGGGCATTGTGGACAAGAACGATGGAACGCTGAACAAGGATGTCCTGCTCGGCGAATTCCTTGAGGTCACCCTGCCTCAGTGGGCAGGACTGGTCACTGACCCGGGCGACTCCGATACTTTTTTCATCGATTGGGCCATCGGTGCAGCGGCGGATAACGACGCGTTTAAACAGGTGTTTCGCGATACCGTTACCGCACCGGTGGACCCTGACACCTTTCCCAAGAAGATCGAGATTCCGTTGAGCAGCTTAATGGCAGGCCTGGACAAGCCTGCAGACGGTACTTACAGTCTGCGCTACCGGATTGTACAACCGAATGAACAAGAGACCCCCAGCCCGTCGATCAGCCTGATCGTCGATACCACGCCGCCGGGCGAGCAGCTTGAGCCTGAGCAGATGAGTCTGGCAACAGATCAGTTGACCCAGGCGTTTCTGGACGAACATCCCGACGGTCTGGTCGGCACGCTGCCTGACTATGACGACTGGAAACCCGGCGACAAGGTAGCCTTCTATTGGGTTGGCACGCCATTGCCAGAAAGTGCTGAAGACCTGCCGGATCCGGTGGGTTTCGTTGACGTGGCCAACCCGACGAATAATACGGTGACCTTCCCCGTTTCGGCCATTGAAGCGTCCAGGGACGAGCCCTACTACGCCGTTTACATTCTGGTCGACAAAGCCACCAATCGCACTTCGCTTTCCAGCCCAAAACGCATCGACGTGGCGCTGGGGCTATTGCCCGACAACCTGAAAGACCCCGTCGTGCCATTGGCAGAGCCTCCAGAAAAGTTGATCAACCTGCCTGATGCGAGACTCGGGGTCGAAGTGTTGATCGATTCGTTCGATAACTGGAAGCCGGCTGACCGCATCGAAGTCACTTGGGGCACTGAGGTGCTTCGACCTGAGGAAGTCGGCAGCTCTCCAGATTTTCCGACTTCGATCAGAGTCCCTGATCTGGTTCTGCAGGGGCAATACAATCAAGCGAGCGGCGGCGACCAGCCCACCGATGTGAGTTATCGAATCCTGCGTGGCGTCGTTCCGTCCGAAGTGAAAAGCATCAGCGTCAATGTCAATTTCGCCACTATCGGCCCTGACCCTATAACCGATCCTGGGTGGCCGGATCCTGTCAACGACGCATTACTGCGGGTCGAGGTCTATGGCCAGACGTCCAATCAGTTGAACGTCCTGAAAGAAGAGGACTATAACCAGCCTGCCAAGGTCAGTTTCAAGCTGTATGACAAACTTCAAGCGGGTGAAATTATAGATTTCTACTGGGGCACAAGCCATGTAGCAGAGGCTCAATACACCGTGGCTGCTGGCGACCTGGCAGGCGCTGAGCGTGATGTTGAAATACCCTGGAGTTACATAGATTATGAAGGCAATCGCGTTGACTTGCCGGTTCATTACCGCATTCATGGGCCCGATTCAGAAAACACGCAACACTCGCCGAACACTCTGGTCAAGGTAGACGCCATTGTCATCATGCCGGAAGCCCCGGTCTTCGAGGGCACCAGTCCAAATGGCTGGCTGAATTGCAATTCACTCTACGCCAGCCCAAGTGGCCCTGCGGACCCGGGCGAACCGGGTATACGGGTCCGCGTTCCGGATCTTTCGAAATATCTGTCGGACGGTAAAACCGTGACGTTGCACTGGTATGGCTCCGAGGGAAATACCGGCGAAGAGCCTATTCCCGGCACCGAAAAAGACGAGGAGATCCTGCTGGGAGCCAGCCATCCTGTCACCGGTTTCACCTGGCTGGTCACCCCCTACGATACACACATCCTGCCCATCTACGATCGTGGCGGCCGCAGCCAAAACGGGAGCGCAAGGATCAAGTACTCCTTCAGCATGGATAGCGCCACTACTAAACCGCCGGAAACCACCAGCGAAACCATCAACCCGCCGGAAACCACCAGCGAAACCGTTAACCCGCCGGAAACCACCAGGAAAACCATTAACTCGCTGGAAACCACCGCCCGAGTAGGGATGTACGACGCAGCCGGGCCTTGTCCTCTTCGTCCAGAAGAGCCGAAAGAAAAGTAACAAGGGTTGCCGATAGAGGGGGTCTGCGGCCAGTCGCAGGCACCCTGTCGGGTATAAGCCGGCTCAGGTTGCTCCCAAACGGTTTAGGAAGGCCGACGCGTACCGGGTCATGTCACCTACGCTTATCGGTATTTCCCTCGACGACCCTCTACTGTCGGAACCTCCCTACGGTTACCTAGGAAACGTCCTACAGAGCATTCAGTTGGATCCCGCTAGTCTTGCGGCCTCCCTCCCGAGGCCGCTTTCGGGCAGTCGTCACGGGGTTCGACCTGGTTTACCTCAAGGTAATGCATACTCATGAATGCTCCATTCGTGCTGCGTCCGCTTTCATGGACATTGAAGACCGTTATTTTCCTCTCTCCCTTGCTGACCGGCAGTCATGCGCTTGCGCAAATCCTTGTCGATACGCCGCAGACCATTGATGCGACAGCCCCGCTGGACAGCTATCGGATTGTCAGCACCGGGAATCTGACCGCCAACGGCGCGACAACCCTGCAAATAACCACGGTCACCGGGGCGAAGCTGACGCTCACTGGCAGTCAGGTCAGTGCGGGCACCAACTCTTCAGCCGTATCGCTGACCGGGGCAGATGCGTTGATCGTCGGTAGCGTCCTGACAGGTGCCGCGGATGGCCTTGGGATGGGCAATGAAAGTGCGCGATTGGTCGGCTCCACGGCCACCGTCATCGGCAGCACGATCACGGCCACGAATCGCGGGATAAATGCCGGTTCGCTCAGCAACCTGACCCTGGAAGGGACTTCGGTGACGGCCACCGGCACCAATGGCAGAGGCCTGGAGATGTTTGACTCCACGGTGAAGGCGTCCGCCAGTACCATCACCGGGCAGCAATATGGCGTGCGCTTGCGCGCTGACCCGGGCGTACCCTCAAGCAATCTGCTGGTTCTGGAGGGAACCCGGGTCGAAGGTATCACCGGGTCGGCGCTGATCGTCGGAACGCCCACCGGCGCGCCCGCGACTGCCGATATCCAGGTCAACAATGGTTCTACGCTGACCGGCGGCAATGGCAAGATACTGGAGTTGATCAACGGTTCAACGGCGCACATGACCGTGGACAACAGCCATCTGCTGGGCGATGTATCGGCGGGTGAGGGCAGTACCGCCAGCCTGTCACTGCAAAATAACGCGACCCTGACCGGGCGCCTGGAGAACGTATCCAGCCTGTCGCTCAGTAGCCAGGGCCAGTGGGTGATGGTCGAGAATGGTCAGGTGAATGAACTGTCCATGAACGGCGGCTCGGTCAGGTTTGGCGACGCGGCCTCGTTTTACACCTTGTCACTCGCAAGCCTGTCAGGGAGCGGCACGTTCATGATGGACGTGGATTTCGGTGGCCAGGCCACTGACTTTCTTGACATCACGGGCAGCGCGACCGGCAGTCATACCGTGCTTATCGGCAGCACGGGTGCCGATCCGCTCAGCGATACCAGCCTGCACGTCGTGCATGCGGCAGCCGGCGATGCGAGCTTTTCGCTCGCAGGCGGCGCAGTGGATCTGGGCGCCTGGTCCTATGACCTGATCAAGCAGGGCGACAACGACTGGTATCTGGACACCGCCACCCGCACCATCAGCCCTGGCGCACAGACTGTCATGGCGTTGTTCAACACGGCGCCGACTGTCTGGTACGGGGAATTGACGACGCTACGTTCGCGCATGGGCGAGTTGCGTATGGACCAGGCCCGTTCCGGTGGCTGGATACGGACCTACGGCAACAAATTCAATGTCGCCGACGCCTCAGGCTTCGGATATCAGCAGGTTCAGAGCGGTGTCGCGCTCGGCGCAGATGGCAAGCTGCCTATGGGGTCTGGGCAATGGCTGGCAGGTGTGATGATCGGGCAGAGTACGTCCGACCTCAGTCTGGATCACGGTGCCAGTGGCAAGGTCGACAGCTACTCGCTGGGCGCTTACAGCACCTGGCTGGACAGCGAGAGCGGCTATTACGTCGATGGCGTGATCAAGCTCAATCAGTTCAAGAACAAGGCCAGAGTCAATCTCAGCGATGGTTCCCGCACGCGCGGCAACTACGACAATCTGGGAGTGGGTGCGTCGCTGGAGCTGGGTCGGCACATCAAACTGGACAACGGCTATTTTCTCGAACCCTATACCCAGCTGGCGGGTCTGGTCGTTCAGGGCAAGGACTACGCACTGGACAACGGTATGCGTGCCGAAGGTGACCGCAGCCGGTCGCTGCTCGGCAAGGTCGGTACGACAGCGGGGCGCAGTTTCGACCTGGGCAAGGGACGTACGCTGCAACCTTACGTGCGGGTGGCCGTGGCTCACGAGTTCGTCAACAGGAACGAGGTCAAGGTCAATGACAACGTGTTCAACAACGACCTCTCCGGTTCCCGTGGCGAGTTGGGGGCGGGTGTGTCGGTGTCGCTGTCTGACAACCTGCAGTTGCACGCTGATTTCGATTACAGCAACGGCGATGCCATCGAGCAGCCGTGGGGCGCCAGTGCGGGCTTGCGTTACAGCTGGTAGTGACAGCGAGGCGCGGTGGCTCACGCCTGATCGCTGATCGCTGATGCGCCAACGGTCCTATCACTTGTGCCAGTATCGGCAGAAAAAAACAGGGTGTTAACTGATGGGCATGGCGGTCGGCAAACGGGTCGGCCACCGCTTCATTGTGCTGGAGGCCCGGCTCATGCCTGTGATTTCAAAGTGGATCGAACAGATCAGAAACCTGTTCTGGCCAGCTTCAAGGCGCAAGAGTGCGCTGCTTGCGCCGCCCATGATCGCCGAACTTCTTCCTGACGTACCCGGTGGTGAACCCAACTTGCTGCCCAGCAGCGCCTGGCTCGTGCCGTTGCGGGTCGATTTTCCCATGTGGCAAAACTCCGGACCCACCCCGGTCGATCCCGAGTATCTGCGCGTGTACTGGAATGACATGCTGCTGGAGGAGAAGGTCTGGACCGAACCTGTACAGCCTGCCGATCTGTTCAGCATGATCGCGCAGCAATACCTTATCGAAGGCCTGCATCGACTCCGCTATAGCGTCGAGACCGCCAACCAGGTGCAGACCGAATCCGAAACACTGGCCTTTGTCATTGATAAAACGGCACCGGTATTCGCCGACGAAGGGGCGCTGATTTTTCCGGCCGAAATCGTCAGTGACGGTCTCACGGCGGCCTGGCTGGACACTCATGGCGATACCCTGCTGGCCGAGGTACCTGCGTATTTTTCGCCGAGCGCAGGGGACCTCATTACCTGGTACTGGAGCAGCACGCTGACGGGGTCGGAGCACACCGGAACCCTGACGCTTGAAACGTCCGATATCGGTAGTGCGATCCATATTGCCTTCGACAGGCAACTGATTCTTGAGAGCGGCGATGGCATTCGTTATGCGTCCTACAGGCTGAAGGATCGTTCGGGCAATGCCGGGCCCCGGGCGCTGGCTGTTTCGCTGCGGGTCTCCGCTCAGCCAGTTCCACGTGTGTTGCCTCCTCCGCGGGTTCAGAATGCCGCAGGCTCGGCAAGCGCCAGCTTGCTTGATCCGGTAGATGCCTTTCAGGGCGCAGTGGTATTGATCCCTGAGAATGCGGTGATTCTTCCCGGTGAGACGGTCCGCGTCCAATGGGCCGAGCCAGGCAGTGTGGGCTCCTTTCTTACGGAAATCGCAGACTCGAGACTGTTCCGCGTTCCCCCCACGCAAATTGCCCAGCATTTCGGCAAGTCGATCCCGGTGTACTACGAGGTGTTCGAAAAAAACGCCGACTCACCGCATCTTTCGGACCGGCATACGCTGAGTATCCTGGGAATGACAGGCTTTCCCGTCGTGCAGTGTGACAAGGTGTCCGGGGGGCGTCTGAGACTGAATGACATTGCCGAGGGAGGTTACGCACGGTTCACCCTGGACAGTTGGTCATTCATGGGCACTGATCAGTTTGTCAGCGTCGAGGTGCATGGCGTCAGCAGTGCTGATAATGAGTTGTTGATCGTTAGCGTGCTGGACGAGTACCCGGTGCCGCTGGTGGGCGATAAAATCGACGCCGGTCATATCAGCAAAACGGATTTGAACAGATTTCTGATCGGCACTCAGCTGGATGTCCGGGTGCGGGTGAGTTTCGACCAGACGCTCTCCTGGCAGCCTTTTCCTTCACTGAGACCGACGTTGTACGCCTGAGAAGGTCATGGACCGCCGGGTCGGCGGTCCATGGCGCATTGCTACTTGTAGGTCATCGTGAAGCTGAGTGCCCCTTTGGCCTTGCCCGGCCGGATCGCGCTGCTGGCCTGCGTCTGATAGAAGCGGGCGTAGAAGTTCAGCACCACGTTGCCGGGTGTGATCGCGATCAGTGGCACTTCGGTCTGCAATTCCATGGGCGTGACGCCATCACCTTTGAGGACCTGAATCCCCATGCCCTTGGCATCCGAATCGCTGGTCAGGCTGAAAACCCCGCTGTTGGCAGGGCCCTCGGGGACCGAGCCTTCGACACCATCGAGCTGGATATGCGCCGTTGCCACGAAGCCTGAGCCCGTATCGGTCTCGCAGTTATTCAACGCAATGCTGAAGGGCACCGCCGGTGTGGTGAAGCCGGGACCGGTGAAGTCAGCGCTGTCCCACTCACCCAACTGCACCGGGTCGGCACTGACCGGGTCTGCACCGACGCTGCACTGTGCCTGAAGTACCGTGCCGGTTAGCCCGAACCTCATGATCCTGCCAAGCGTCGTCACGCTTCCGGAGAACAGCTCACTGCCATTGAGCACATTCGGTCCGGAAGGAATCGGCCCGGTCTTGACCAGCGTGAGGTAGTTGTTCATATGCAGTAAGCGAATGCTCGTGAGCATATCCCGGTGGTCGTTGAGGCCAATGAACGGAACGGTGGCGCTGCCGCCTGCCGGCATGAAGCAATTGGGGCAGTTGCTGTCATACGGGTGCCCCAGTCTGATCCGCACCCCGACGCCAGGAATATTGGTTTGCAGGATCTTGCCGCTGAGGTCTTCGCCATTTATAGGGTCCACGTTGCCAGGAAAGATCGGAGCCGTTGCCGTTGCGTTGAATTCGAGAAGGGCCGTGCCGTCATTTCTGCAGGCCGCCTCCAGGCCCGCGTGGTCTGGTGTGCCTTCAAACACATCGATGCTGCCGATGACGGTGCCCACTCTGGCGTCTCTCGGGACGTAGAGGGTGCCGATGTCACGCCGGTAATCCTTTAGTCCCGGAGGGGAAACCCAGTAGCAATCGTTGCTGGGGGTGTCGTCCGGTACGTCGGAATAAGCCGCAGCGCTATAGCTGGCCCCCAACAGGATCAGACTCGGGAGCAGGGCATTCAATGCAGTGTTCATGGGGTGATTCCTGAAATAACAATGTCGCGGATGGCTCAGACCTGATGTCACTGGGCGCACGTCATGTCTTGCATTCGGTAGCCCTTGGTCAGAGGCATGCCGGCGGGGTCGATGTGCAGGCGGCACTGCGGGTCGCTTTTCTCTCCCCAGTGGACATCGAGGGTTTGCGCCTGCATGCCGGTGGACAGCAACAGCTGCCCGCCCTGGCCTGCGATGCCGAGGATGTTGCCCTGCGCGTCGCTGACCTGGGCGCCGAATGGCAGCGGCTTGCCACTTTGAGTGGTCGCATTGATGACCAGGCGTGTCACCGTGCGCGCAGCGAAGGTGGTCTTGATCACCGCACCCCTGGCAGGCACCACTTGAGTACTGGCGTTATCGATTTCCACCTCGGGACCCAGTCGGTCGGTTTGCAAGGCGATCGGGTTATAACGGTAGGGGCGCAGATAGGGCATCAAGGCGTAGCCGCGGCTATTGGTCCTGACACCGGTCGCGTTCTGTATGCCAACACCTGGTGTATCCGGCACTTCGACCAGCGCGATGGTGTCGCCCAGGCTCGGGCCGAACTCGATGCCGTCCGCATGCAGCAACAAGGCGCCACTGACGTTGACCGACGCACTTCGATAATCGTTGCCTTGGCTCACACCGGCGCCGAGGCTGGCGAAGGGGGCCTGATAGCCCGCCGCAAGGCTGGCACTTTGCTGCTCGCCGTCATCGTTGCTCAGGCTGGCGTGATAATTGACACGGTTTTCGTAGAGGCTGCCGCTCAGGCTGCCTCGCTGGCTGTGGCGATTGGCGCTGCTCTGCAGGTCGAGTGTGGCGTTGCTCGAATGGCCGGTGCCGAGGGGCATCGAGATGCTCAGGCCGAACTGCCGGTCGTTGCCACGGCTACTGGCTGTGCTCAGTGACTGGGAGGCGTAGAAGTTATAGGTGATCCCGGCATGATGGGTGTTGAAGTTGAATTGAAATTGACGCTGCTCGATATCGCTGCCCCAGTAATCCTGTTGCGACAGCGTCAGGCCCACGCTGCTGCGTGCGCCGATTCTCTGATGAACCGAAGCCTCCAGGCGGCTTCTGCGGCTGCCTGTGAACGTATCGTCGTTGCTGCGCTGACTGACGGCTTCGTCGAAGTCCCGATAGCCTTCGGTGGAGTAGCGATAACCGGCGAAGCGCAGATTGGTATGGGTCGTGAACGCCTTGCCGTACTTGATGGCGTAACTCATGCCCTGCACGCTGGACTGGTCGGCTTGATCGATGCTGGCGCGTGACCGGGTCACGTCGAACGCCATCGCTCCCAGCGTGCCCATGTCCCGTGACACGCCCAGCGCAGCGGCATGGTAGAAGTCGCCGGTCATCAGTCCGCCATAAAGGGTCGAGTTCCAGCCTGTTCCAACGGCCAGCGTTCCCTGCCACAGCCAGGGATGTTCGGTGGCAGAGGCACCGTTGAAGCGGCCCAGGGCTGCGCTGTATTTCCAGACGCCTTCGCGCAGCAGGTTGCTGATGGTCGAGTAGGGTTGGGTAAAACGCCGTACCTGGCCATCGGCCTCGGTCAGCACGATCTCCAGTTCGCCGCTGCCCGCCGTGTTCAGGTCATCTATTTCATAGGGGCCGGCACTGACATACGTGGAGTAGATCGGGTAGCCGTTCTGCAGCACTTCCAGTTTGGCCCTGCTTTGCGCAACGCCACGAATCACCGGTGCGTAACCCTGCAGGGAATCGGGGAGCATCTCCTGATCGGTTTTGATCAACCCGCCCTTGATCGGCACGCTGCGGAAGACATCGCCGCCGGTGTAGGTTTCACCGAGGGTCAGGTTAGCGTGCGTGCCGGGCAGGTCGCGCTGTGCATAAGCGTAGGCTCTGGTCCACTCGCGATGTCCCTGTGCATCCTGACGCACGCTTTGATTGCTGCGCAATCGCCATGCCCCGAGGTTGATACCGGTATTGAGGTACAGGTCTGCGCTGCTGCTGGTGCCTGTCTCCTTGTGGGCCGTCTGTTGCGCCGAGGTCTGGTAATTGATGAAGGCGGCGTTGATGCCGTAATCCCAAAGCGCCGGGTCCACCCGGCCGGTGGCATCGCGGCGCATGGCGATCTGCGGTATCGAGATCGACAGTTGCAGTCTGCCGCCGTCCAGTACGACTTTGGAGTCCGGAATCAATTGCCCCAGAGCGACACAGGCAACCTGCAACAAAGCCGGGTCGGCCAGGCTGTCGAGGCGTACGCCGATCTGCTCCAGCAATTCTCGCGACAGGCAGGGCAGCAGGCCGTTGCCTTGCGGGTCGGCATCGAAACGGATCTGCCGTTGGCCGAAATAGCGCATGTTGACGTGGATTTCTACCCAATGCTCGCCTGGTCCGAGGCTGTCGGCGACTGCCAGCTGGTTCAGCACGCTGGCTGCGGCCTCACTGTCATAGTCCTGGCCCTGACGCAGGAAACCGGACTGGAAATTGGCGGGGGTTGCCGCTCTGGTGAGTTCCAGCGGCACGGCAACGCTGCCGCACACAATCAGCATCTGCATAAAGCGCAGGCGCACTGGTATGAGCCCGGAATCGGGTAATAGGGTCATGTTCAATGTCCTGGGGATGGAGCGGGCCAGCGCTGGTTCAGTCAGTCAGCGTGGCCGTGGCTGTCAGCGGCGTGCTGTAGCCGCCGTAATCGTTGATCGCGGAAAACACCACCTGCAGGCCCGGACCGGCTTTCGTTTCATTGAGCTCGTATTGGCGAGAGCTGAACGGGCCAAGCATGGCGACCTCCCTGAGCTTTTCAGTCCTGCCACCGCCGGAGACTTCGAGGCGAATGAACGACACGTGAAAGGGCGTCGGATTCATCGCGGTCAGCTCTGCCTTGCCCGCAATCTGCCTGACCGACCATTGCAGGTCCTTGAGGCGGGCAATAGGGTTGTCAGTCAGCAGAGCCGGGCGATAAAACAGTTTGATACGGGTGCGCAGGGCAATATTCAGTACATTGCCTTGCGACTGGCTGGCCTGAGGTATTTCCTGCACGTTGAAGTAGAACAATGATTCACGATCGGAGGGCAGGTCGTGGGGCAGGCCATTGATCTGTACCTGTTGTTCCTTGCCCGGATTAAGGCGGAAAAGTGGCGGCGAAGGTGCGAATGGAACGACGGTGACCGTGTCGTCTGCCTCCGTATTTACCCAGGTCTGCACCGCGAACGGGCGATCACTGGGATTGGATATGACCACCGAAGTACTGCGCTTGTCGCCGTCGAACACGATGCGAGTTGCGTTGACAGTCAAGGCTGCCTGGCTGGCGGGTATATAAGCTGCGCACATGAATAACAGCATGCACGCCGCAATCGCAGGTGGTTTAAACGCCTGTTGGAAAATCATGGAAAGTTACCTTGTACGTTCAGGCCCGAAGCGAACCTGAACGTATTGAAGATGCTTCACGTGAAAGAACGGTTGGTTTTTACACGGTGAGCGAATGAGTCGATGTATCAGTTAATCCCGACAACGAACTGTACATCCGCCGAAGCGGCACCGGGTTGAACGGTAGCCAGTGTCGAACGGTAGTAGGCGTTGAACACCATGTCGGTGACACCCCCCTCGACCAGTGGGTAAGCCGCCGAGGCGTCGCCTGGTTTGATGGAGGCCCCGGTCTGGTCCTTGATCACGATCGCAACGCCCCTTGCCCCGTCGACAGTAGGGGTGACGCCGAAGTAATCGCCGCTGCTGTCAGGGGCGCCGATGAAGGTGACTTTGGCAGTATTCGCGGCGCCGCCAGACGTAAGGCCGCAACTGCCGTCGTCATTGACGCGCAGGGCAAAGCTCTTGCCAGACACTTCGTCACCGATGCCGGTGAAACGGCTGGCTTCGATAGAGCCCATGTTCACCACGTTGCCGATAGAGCCATCGCCCGGATTGACCACTTCGATAGGGCAGGTGGTGGCGGTGATCTTGCCTTCGAAACGGATGGTGCCGGGGGCGGGGTTTGCGGATACGACAGTGGCGGTCATTGTGGTCGCCAGAGCAAGGCCCAGTACGGATAGCGTTTTGTTCACGATAAAAACCTTATAAGTATTAACGTTACAGGAGTAAAAATGTAACTATTTATGGTGTCTTGGGAGACAGTTTGTGTTGCGTGTCATGACGGGGCGGGAGTTTACAGCAGGGGCGTTAGTTGCAAAGTCTCTGGAAGGCTTTGTTTAATGGCGGGAGGTGTAGGATATTTCCTAAACTAGTGTCGTACATTTTAAATCTTGGCTTTTAATGCTATTCCGGGTTTTTCGCTGGTCTTTGCGTTATTTGTTCGGGCAGGGAAATAGAAAGGGCGAATGTAACGGCTGGAGAAGTAAAAAACGTTGACTGAAATACCGCCGACAGTAACAAGCTTTTTGTCGGCGGCTGGGAATCGAGCTTTATCTCTCGCGAATTCTGTAGGGTGTAAACTTGAATGCGTCTTTGCCGAGTTTGCGAATAGGTTCTAATAAACCGGTAGCTCGCCAATCTCGCCTGGCTCTAGATGGTGCTTGTGCAGCAGAAGCAGCATCAGCAGCATTAGCAGCAGCAGTAGCCCGTGCCGATGTCGGGCTGACCCGGGCGTTAGGGCCTGTGCTCGGCCGCGGGTTCGGTATTGGCCTGACCGTCACTCTTGGAAAACTATTCCCTACAAAGTCATCTACGCCCAAAGGCGCTGGACCAGACGCACCCTTAGACTTTCGCGTCCAACCGGTAAAAAAACTGAATAGTCCGCCCGTCGCTGCCGCTTTAGCTGCATCGTCTCCAGCGTTGAGCGCAGCTTGGACCGCGCTTTTAAGCGCACTTCTCAATATCCCCCCACCAATCTCTACAGCGGCCCCGATATAGGTGAGGTATTGCCCTGCCTGAATGGCTTTGGTGTCTCCCGTCGCCAGACCATAAGTACTGGCAACCGTTGATGCAGCACTGATTACGGTCCCTGTCGCCAACACTGCTGCTGTAATGGTGGCAGCCGAGTATGCGGTCATCGATATACCCAGAAATGTGATAGGGGCCGTGATGGGTGTGGCTATTCCGAAGGTGGTAACTGTCGCGTAGAAACCGAGTAGTGTGATCACCACGCCAGCCGCGAGCGTGAGCCAGGTCCCCATCCCCAGGTCCCCTGGCTTCTCTGCCGGTATCGCATCCTCATCGGGCCGTCGCAGCCTGCCGCTCTGGGAGCTGGCGTCATGCCCGGTGGGGTCGCGCCAGGCAATGGGATTACCCAGGCAATAGGTATAGGGGTTGAGCCCGCCTGCGCCAAAGGGGCTCAAGGAATCGGGGCTGTGAAAACGCATCATGCCGGGGTTGTAGGCTCTGTAGCCATTGCCCAGCAGGTACCAGCCCGTGTCTTTTTCGCATACCTCGCCGTTGAACGCTGTGACGCTGAGCAGCGAGTCATCGCTGTGGCGTTCTCCGTAGGCGCTGTATACAGCTGTTCGCAAGGTGTTCTGCTGAAACTCAGCGAGAACGCTCTGGTTCGCATCCGTCAGCAACAGCAGGGTGTCTGCAGGTTCTCCGACGGTCTGCTGGCCGACGGGTTGCTCGCCGATGTGCAGAAACTGAGTGCGTCGGCTGTCCTGCACGGTGCTGCTCAACTGCTGATCCTGATAAAAACGCAGTATTTCGCTGTCATTGCCATTGCGGGTGGTGAGCAGATGATCATGGCCGTCGTACGTGTAAGTGTTGATCGCCCCACCCGCCGGTTTATTCACCTGTAACAGGCGGCTCTGGCTGTCGTAGTCCAACTGGTTGCCATGCTCGTCATTGGTTTGATTGCCGTTGGCGTCATACCTGAACGTCGGGTCGGGTGTGCTCCGAGGAGGCCTGTAGGTGATGCCGAGTAACTGGCATCGGTCCCCGGATTCGGGGTCACCCTCTTTGCCATAGCGAAAAGTGGCTGTCTCCATGGTGTCGTTGGCAAACTCGGTAAAGTTCAGGGTCATGTTGTCCAGTTCGTCGAAGCTGAACGACTGCCTGAGTATCGCCCTGCCGGATGCGTGCACTGGCAATTTGCTGCCTGAATAGCTGACGAGGATCAGACGGCTTCGTGCGTCATAGCTGAACTCTTCCAGCAGCAGGCTGTTGCCCGCCTTCTGCAAGTGACGGCTTTGCAGGAGCCCGTCGGGTCGCCATTGCTGTTCCAGCGTACGTACCGGGTGATCGCCTGCAATCTGCGTCCTGAGAATTTCCTGTCCCTGGTCGTCATACTCCATGCGGTTTACCAGGCGGGTCCCGGCGGCCAGGTCGTGGGTCGTGATCTCGCGGGTCTGACCCAATGTGTCATACGCGACAGTCACCTTCACGTTGTCCTGGACGATGCTTTCAAGCTGGCCGAACTTGTCGTACCGGTAACTCGTTTCCACACCTTTGACGCGGTGTTTTACGCCGCCTTTGAGCCGGCCTTTGACGACGCTTTTGACCGGGTTTTTGACTTCTTTTTGTTCGACGTCGGTGCGGTACATCGCACGGCCCTGCAGGGATGTCCGATGCAGGGTTTTCCAGGTCCGCTCTTGTAGATCACCCTTCCAGGTCTCTTCGGTCAACTGGTTGTGCGCGTCATAAGCGTAAGCGCGCTTACCTTGCTGATTGGTGGCAGAGGTCAGGCGGGCACTGACGTTGTTATAGTCAAACTCGGCGGTCTCATCCGGTGCAGTACTGGAGACGATCTGGTCGGTGAGTGCCAGTTTGTAGGTGTAGCTGATGCCGTCACCCTTGGCCGTTTTGCGGGTTTTGACCTGCGTGTGACCGTCCTCATACTGGTAATGCTCGATACGTTGCCCGGCCTGGGCCAGTGTCATACGCCCCAGCCCGTCGAACGCCTGTTTACCCGCCGGAGTTTTGGTAGTGCCGTCCGGATGAGTCATTTCCAGGCCGATCGGCAGCTCGGCGTTGCTGTGCGATGCATAATTGCGACGCGCCACGCTGCTATCCGGCAAGCGGGTGCTGACCATGCGCGACCAGGCGTCATAACTGAACTGCGTTTTGCGGTCGGACTCATCGGTCTGCTCCGTGCAGCGTCCCAGTCCGTCGTAGAGAAAGCTTTGTGAACTCAGGTCTTTTCCAGCTGCGTTCTGGCTCTTGATCTTGACGGGCTTGCCGAACATGTTCAGCCAGGTCTCGCTGCGACCACTGATCAGAGGTTCGGCTTCACCGCTTTGTACCCAGGCGCTCTGGATAGGACCGTTATGTTCTTCATTGCCGATGGGGTCGTAGTACTGGTGCGTCTGCACGCCGTGATCAGTGGTAACGACAGACTGGACGTTCCAGTCGTCGTAGGCGTAGGTGCTGCGCGTGGTGAACAGTTGCTGGTTGTCGAACCAGTCGTAATCCGTTTCGTATTGCACGTTGTTCCAGGCGTTGTAGTGCGCGGAATGGATCATGTGCATCACTGTAGGATTACTGCTGTCGATGTGGTCCCGTTCCTCGAGTATTGCCCGGCCCAGGCCGTCCATGACGGAGCGGGTCTTGACCTTGCGGGCATCGATCACCACTTGTTCTGCCTGCTGCTGCGGAGCGGAACACAGGGTGTACAGGTACTCGCGACTGGCTTCATAGCCGGTGGAACCCGAATTCGGTGCGATCGTTTCTTTGGTCAGCCGGTTGAGCGCGTCATAGACATAGAGGATCTCCACGCCTTCTTGCAGGGTCAGCAGCACCTGGCCGGTCAACAACGACTGCTGTTGCAGCTTGCTTATGCGGGTGCCGTCGAAGCCGATCGTGGTGATTTCTATGAGTTGTACCGGGACCTCCAGTTGCCTGCTCTTGCCCTCGCTGTTGCTGTTGCTGTACTCGTAGACGGTAACGGTGTCGTTTCCATTCATGGATTCGATATTTTTCCCGGTTCGACCATGCTGGAAAGGCGTATCCGGCTGGTTGATGTACTCCAGCAGGGTCTTTTGCAATTCCACAGTGGTGCCATCGCTTTCAAGCTGCAGCAGCGTTTCCGTTTCCGGCACGATCCAGTCGGGTAAGCCGCTGCTGGTCAGTGCGGGCAATGTGCGGTAGCGATAACGCGTGGACAGGGTAGGGGCCTTGGGCTGCGACGACAGGGCGGGTTTGACCACTTTTTCTTTCACCCGGGAGACAAACCCTTCCGCATCGGCCGGGCAACCGTCGCCACCGCTGGCCGGGTACCAACTGCTGACTTCTTCTATTCCGTTGGCTCGCGTATGCACCAGCAGATTGCCGTAAATGTCATAGGTATCGGTGACGGTCTCTGTGCGGGTCCGCTCAGGCTCGTCGAGTCGTTGCCAGCGGGTGGTGACTTTGCTGGGTAGCTGACAATCGGCGGGCTGCTTTGAGTAATGCACGCCCTCCAGGATGTTGTAGTCGGTCGTGACCGTTTGCTGGTTGTTGTTCTGGGTGGTGACTTCAATGGTCTGCAAGTGGAAGCGGTTGAAGGTCCGCTCTATGCTGCGCACGGCCTTGCTGTCGACCCACAGGCTTTCGGTGCAGACATAGTTGTACTCCTGCACATGTTTAAAGAGGTTGTCCAGGCCATTGTCCTCCCAGAAGATGGGCAATCCTGCGCCGAGAAAATTTCGTGAGCGTTGCTGGCGGTCCTTGTAGGTATAGCGCACATCGAACTTTGCCAGACGCAGACCGGGATCGATGATGTGTCGTGTCACTCTGGGTACGGGCAGGCGACCGGCGCTGGATGGAAACGCATGGCCCTCGTCCTGGTAGTAAATGTCTTCGCTGCTTCCTGTCGGTGTCTCTACATGCTTGACACATAACTGATTGCCATTCTCCAGGCCATATTCGAAGCGCCACGACGCGTTGTTCTCGGTGGGCAGGGTGATGCGCGATACGTGTTTGGCGGTACCGACGAGGGTCATCAGGAAGCGCGCCAGCGGAGTGCCGCCAGCGCCCGCGTACGGATGCAGATCCAGCTCGACGGAGGTGGGGCTGCGGGCAATTTTCAGCAGCGTCTGACCCAGGTCATCAGTGATCGAATCAAGCCTGTAGGTGCTGCTGTTGAACACCGTGTGCTTGAGCGCAATGCTGTGCCCCGACGGCGCAGTGATTTTCACCGCCCAGGCCATTTTTTTATTGCCGCTGCTGTGCAGCTTGAGGATTTCCTCCAGACCTGACTTGTGCACCACCCGGTAACGCTCATCGTCCAGCTTGTAGAAGTGGAAGGTGTCGAGTTTCTTCTCCGTCATCGTCAGTCGACCGCCGCTGCTGGTGCCGTCGACCCGGAAGGTCTCGCCCGTGCTGAGGGACAGGATCTGAGTGGCAGGATCGTACTGCGACACTTGCAGGTTCCAGCCCAGGCCATAGCCGCTGTCCAGCGTATTCAGCTGGCTGTAGGCCATGTCGAGTCGAAACTCTGGCCCGCGCAGGTCATTGCTTTGCAGATCGGGCAAGCTGATCGATATGTTGTACAGCCCGGTGCGTGGGTCAACGCCGCTTTTCAGACAGCTCATGAAATTGAGCGCGTTGGAGTGCACGGAAGTAGAAGCAGCCATGGAGCGGACCTCGCTGATTGATGCGTGACAAGCGCAGCGGTGCCTGACGATTGTGCAGTCCTTGCGCTCTGGTCATTGACGACCCCAAGCCTGAATTCCCGGAGGCGTCCGTGTGGCTGGAGGTCTTGCCTAACCCTAACAGTCCGTGCCCGGGCAACAACCTAGCAGTAGTGCTAGTGGGCAACTGAGGTGCATCGGCGTAAAAAAATCCTATCCGCATTCTCAGGGGCAACCTTGCGATCTACCCATTTCAGGCGGAAACGAGAAAGGAGTCTCACTCATGGCGCTGGATCTTCCCGCCCCCAAGGTGCCCGGCCTGCAGCAGCCCGGGAACTACCTCGATCTGGATCAGTTGGGCAGTGTCGACCTGACCACCTGGATCGACTACCCAGGCATCAAGAACGGCGATCGGTTCATGCCCAACTGGCGAGGTTGCGGCGCTCTGGGCGCAGTGGAGGACTATGTCGGCGATGTGATCGAGGTCGTGGGATTGCAGCCTGAAGGCATGCCCCTGTTGATCAATAATCCGTTGCTGGTGAGGCTTGATAAGGGGTGGGTGTTTTACTCGTACGTCGTCGTTGGTCGCCCCCATGAATCCCTGCGCCTGTTCTTCTATGTCGGTAAACCACCGTCAACGGCCGCCGGGCTGGGGGTGCCGCAATGCAAAGAGTCTCACGATCTGAAGCTTGACCCTGAGCTGCTGTGGCAAGGCGAGGACTTGTTGATCGTGACGCCGCCGTATCTGGCCATGCGCGAGGGCGACAGGGTGACCCTCACGCTGGATCTTTATTACGCTGAAAACGATTACTCGCACTCTCTGTCCTCTTCCCAGGTATTGACCCTGAAAGAGGTGGGCCAGCCCTTGCAGTGGCCGATAGGGCCCAACGAATTTGTATCCATTGAAAATGGCTTCGTTCTGATGAGCTACTGCATCGAGTATGCCGACTCCACATCGACGACGGCTTCGGTCGCTCAGTCGCTGGCCATCGTCGCACCCTCAGCGGCGTTATTGCCCGCCCTGACCATCAAGGATTTCAACGGCGGCTCACTGGACCCGGAGGCTTTTCCTGACGGCATCACCCTGCTGATCGACCCTTTCGGCATTCAGGTCGATGACGATGTCGTGGTTTACGTCTCCAGCGGCAATCGACTGGTGCAGACCCTCAGGGCTGACATAACCAATCTCGACAGTGGCGTACTGCAGTTCTCGCTGGCTCAGGCCTGGCTTTCCGCCAATAACGGCAAGGAAATCGAGCTGGTGTACCAGTACGCGCGACCCGGCCGTGCAGCCAGCTCGTTGCCGCGCAAGGTCATTCTGCGTCGGCCACTCGATCTACCGGTGCCCGTTATCGAAGACGCGATCATTGAGAATCCCGTTGAAGGAGGGGTGAAGGGCTATATCTTTGCCTCGCAGCTGGAGACCGGGGTGACGATTCGCATACCGAAAGAAGCGGTCATCGACGAAGACTCCACGGTACAGATGTACTGGGACGGTTACGGAAGCACGGGCAGCTTTATCGCTGATCCTTCGCCAGACGATCCGCGCCTGTTCCTCATCCCGCCCACAGCAGTCCCGGCCAACATGGGCAAGCGTCTGGCCGTGTATTACAAGGTCGTTTCAGCAACGCAATCGGGCACCTCGAAAGTATTCGATCTGGAAGTCAGAGCCGAGGACTTCGGTTGGCCGTACATCCAGATCATACGCCCACGCGCCACCGACGGCCGGCTTTCACTGGCCGAGGTACCACCAGAAGGTGCTGGTCTTGACCTGGCGTCCTGGGTCTACATGGCGCCCGGACAACGGGTACGAATCAAGGCCACTGGCTTGTTGAAATCGGGCTTGGAGCAGACGGTCGGACTACGTACCGGCGCCGCCGAACCGCTCAGTGAGGCGGAATACGATGCCAAGAAGGTGTCGGTGATTATCCCGAGGGATTTCCTGGAAAGTCTGCAAAGAGACAGTCAGACCAACACGGTGACAGTTGAAGTCAGCTTTGATGAAGGGGCGCATTACACGCAGTTTCCGGCCATCGGTTTCACGGTGCTGGAGGATCTTTTTTTACAGGGCGGCGGGCTGGCGCAGGACGCGACAGGCACCGGCATGACCCCACACTTACATGGACGTGATCGTATGGCCAATAACTCGCTGAACAGCCTGACCGAGTGGATGAAAGACCCCGGCAACAATGTGATGTGGGGCTGGGATTCCATCGCTGCAATGGCTCGGGGCAAGGTGAATAACCTGTTGCTTCAGGAGTACATCGCGCGTTTCTCATCGAACGCCTACTTGAAGCCCGTCAGCGGAGAGGTGGCACTGACCGACCAGGTCAAGGAACGTATTCACAACTTCATTCTTGATGCGCCCAGGCTCGCGTTCTCGAACGATAACCTGGGTCAGTCTCATGCAACATTGACCTGTTCGATTCTGGGCGGAACGCAATTGACGATGAGAAATAACGTCGACAATTGGGAAGCCTACAGAGTGATTCATATCGATGCGCTGCAAGGTCCGAAACTGACACTGGATCTCGCCCTGGAGAAGGTCCCGGGCATTGTCCAGAGCGATGGCCGGGTGCGGCTCGATCTCAAGGACAGTGACAATTTCATTCTGACCTTCGCGGTTAACAGCGCTGAGCGGGCACTTGGCGGGGCTTTTTTCAAAGCCCTGTTCGATGCGTTGCCGGACGAGGAACGCATCTGGACGCTGGGCGTGATCAAGCGTGGCAGCAATAATCTGATGCACCCCCAGTCGTTCAAACTGCGCACCCAGACCAATCCTGCTGCTCCTCTCGACCCGCAGGCCGCCAACTACGGCGACGGGGCGGTGCTGGTGTTCATTCGCCTGGAAGGCAGTCAGGAGGGCGGCGACATCCCGGTAGAGTACCAATACCTGATACCGGATGATGCCGGGAAAGATTACTCCGCCACGGTGTTGTTCAGTGCGCAGCGGACGTTCAAGGCGGCAGTGTTCATTGGCGAAGTCATGGCGGCAGCTTCTTCGATTTTCGACCGCTTTACTTTCCAGAGCTTCCATGACGGTTCCGGCCGACTGATCAAGGCAACCGCCACCTCAGGAACCTACATCACTTCTGAATCAAGCTTTACAACCCATCCAGTCAAGGTCGGTGGCGTGACGGTGATCGCCGAGCTCTGGAGTGCCGGAACTCAACTTGATGCAGCGGGCAAGAAACCCTTGTCAGTAGAGATCCATGACGATGGACGCGCAGTACTGACCTGGACCGCAGAGGCACAGGAATTCATCCTTCTGACCGTGCCAGGCTATGACGCCCCTGCACTCACGGCGAGTAAGGTGGTGACTGTCGATGTGACGTGTACTTACACCTTTGCGGAGTATGCCAACGACCTTGTCCTCAGGCCCAACCTGGCGGTAAGCACGACTGCCAGTGAAGTGACTTCTACGACCAATCCGGGAACCAGCTTTGGAGTAGGCTTACTGATCGTCGTGGTGCAGGACAACTTTGCGAGACTGAATGCGCAGCGGTTCGAGTCCAGCATCAGGGACAGCCTCACGAGCGATCTTGAAGCCACTGTGCCGGTCAGTTCGTTCATCCGGGACAGCATCGATCTCAACTTCAACGAAGCCATTGTGCCTGACGTACTTCGTGCGCCCAGAGACATAGCTGCCTTCGGCCGCATCAACAGTTCCGGGGCAGACTTTGTCGTCAGCCCGGCGGAGCATCTGATGGTCGCCGACAGTTCCACTACGTTCGCCATTCAACCGCCGGGCGCGAATGTGACGTGGAGTGTCGAACTTCTGCAAGGTGATGCACAGAACTTCGGCGCCATCAACGGCACCGGCAGGTATTACGCGCCAGAAACCTCTGTGACCGAGCTGCCATTCACACGTGTTCGGGTCACGGCCACCGATATGGACTCGGACTATCGAAGTTCAGCCCTGGTCACGATCGTGACCAACCCGATCACCCTCAATCCGTTGATCGAGGTGTGTGACGCCGGGGTGAAGGTGGAGCTGCAGGCAGGTTCACTCGGCACGGAAGAACTGCACTGGTCGATCAAGGATCCGGTGGCTGGCGAAAGCGGTGTTCTGGAGCCCAGCGAACTGGCGGATGGTGATCACCGTTACGTCCCTGCATCAAAGGTGACCGGCAAAACCTATGTACTGGATCAGATAGTCGTGACCAGCGGGCAGGCGAGTGTTTCGTCGTGGGTACTGGTAAAGCATCAACCCCCAAGGATAGTCGTGAAAGTCGTAAAAACCGTGAAGGTTTCGGAAGTGCTGGAAGTGATAAAAACGTTGAAAGTCGTACGCGTTGTGAAAGGCATGAAAGTCGTAAGAGTCGTGAAAACCTGGAAGCGCGTGAACGTTGCGATTCGTGCCGATCAGGTTCAACTGGAAGCGATTGCCAATGCCATGACGCCGCCGGGCGTGAAATGGAGAGTGGGCGTCGGGGGCGGGAGTATCAGTAACGGCCTGTACACCCCGGATGTGCTGTCGACTGACCGGTTCGTGCTTATTTTTGCCGAGGCGCCCAGTACAACGTTTGGCGTCATAGAAGGACACATCGTATTGCCGCTACCGCTGGACCGGTTTGCCGGGGACGTGGAATTGATGAAGGGCAAAAAAGTACAGGCGTCATAACCGAACGCCCATCGGTCTTATGTATATCTACATCACAGGAGGTGATGTCATGGCTGGTTATTCAGCGGAAAGTCTGCTGGCATGGATGAAAAATACCACGCGTCTCAGAGGCTGGGACGCGATCATTGCTCTGGATGGCGACAAGGTCAACGAGCTGCTCGATCACGTTTATCAGCAGGGGGCGGCTCAGGGGCTGTCGCGTCCGGTACCGGACGGAAGTATCACGATTCCCAATACGGACGACTCTCACTTTTTCTCGGGCTGTGTGCTCGGGGCACCAGCCTTGTCGTTCAGGCACAGTGGCCTGGAGCATTCCCTGCTGGCCTGGCGCATTCCGGTTATCGCCGGTGTGCATACCGTGGTAGAAAACACGAATGGGCAGCACAATGTTTACAGGATCACTGCCTACGATCCGCTGAACGCGCCGGGCCTGGATTTCGATCTGCAGCTGACTAGTCAAGGCCCGGATCTGGTAGTGAATCTTGGTCTGGCTCAAAACCTTTCGCTGGATTTTCCCGGCGCGATTATAGAACGAAGCACGATCGGCGAGTTTTTTCAGGCCTGGTTGAGCAACCCGGGAAATCAGGAGCAGCTGTTCAGGCTGGGCATTTTCAACGAGCAGAGCAACGAGTTGCTCAACGTACGCAGAATTGATGTGCGCTCGCAGCTTGAAAGCCCCGATGCTGTATCGGTCCATAAAAAAGGCGCCTTGCTGCTGTTCACGACCATGCAGTACGGCGTCACGGGCGGGATTCCGAGTGACGAGTCCGACTTCCGTTACCTGATTCCCAACGATGCTCAGCTTTCGTATTCGGCGACCGCCGTGTTTTCCTCCCACGCCTTGCACCGTGCAGCCTTTGGCCATGCGGTGATGCAAATGCTGCAGACGCCCGACTTCAGCTTCATCGTTTCGGACGATAAACCGTTGCAGCGGATGATTGCTCAGGCCGGCACGTTTGCAGTTCCGGCTGGAGGCTATCGGAGCGCGGAATTCGTCTTCGAATCCGACCCCTTCAGTGTCCAGGCCTTCAATGCCCAGCATCCCCTGACCATTGATTTCGAGTACGCCCAGACCACGCAGACCTGGGAATTCCCCTGCACGCTGGGCTTTCGCTACAGGGCGCTGGACAGCGATCAATGGCAATCGCACAACGCTACGTTCAACATCAGCCTCAAGCATGAGTTTCATCTGATTGAAAGTGAGTCAGATGATCAGGCAATGGAAGGGCAACTTTATGCGCCTTATCTGTTCGATCATGAAGTCAGCGCCGTTCCGGGAACCCTGGACAACCTGAGTGCCGGGGAGCTGGAGCAGGTCAACGGTTTTGTCGCCTACACCGTCAAACACGCGTTGCTGCAAGGGTTGAGCAAAACCCTGGATGCAACCGGCGCCGAGCGTTTTCTGGGCGGCTGGTTATTGCCCGACGAGCAAGTGCTGCAACCTGTACTCAAGCGTCTGCCTTATGACCTGGCAGTGTTCGGTCGTATCGATCCCGGTGCGTCCACGTTCATTATCGTCGAGCAACAGGCACTGATCGGCACGGGAGAAACGCTGCAATTTACCACCCAGCCTGCGCGCAAGGGCATCGTCTGGTCTCTGGCCAACCCATCGGGGGGCAGTGTTGACGGTCTGGGGAAAATTGATGCGCAAGGCGTGTATACGGCGCCTGCAGGGCTGCCCGTGAGGCAGGGTCTTCAACGCGTACTGATCAAGGCCATGGACCCGGGGTCGGGGCATGGCACTACGGCATTGTTGACGGTGCTCACCAGCAGCGTCAGCGTCAGCCCGTTGATTCAGGTGTGTAATTACGGTGAGCGGGTAGCGCTTTCAGCACGCAGCTCGCGCGCAACTCCCCTGAAATGGACCCTGGTCGATCCGGTGCCCGGACAAAGCGGGACGCTCGAAGATGGCGTCGATGCGCCGCATGAGCAGTTTTACGTCGCCGGTCCAGGTGGGGCAGGGAACACCTATGTCCTTGACACCATAACGGTCAGCGACGATCAGCACACCCAGTCAATTCAGGTTCTGGTTCTGCGCCACGCACCGATGCTGTCCATCACGCTTGTCGGCGTCAGTAATGAGCTTGCCGAGCTGAAAGTCACCATCAATGGGCGCGACCTCCCGGTCACATGGAGTCTGAGCGGCCCAGGCTCCATAGACGCCTCGGGTATTTACTTCAGCGATCCCCAGGCACCCGAACGCTTCGTTGTCGTGTTCGCAGAGCTCTTCGACGAAGCCATTGGCATGCTGGCCGGGCACCTGATTCTGCCGCTGCCCTTGAGTGGCTCTTCCGACGTATTGCAGGCACTGACCGGACAGCCTGCCTGGGGCTCGGTGGATCATGCAATGCCCCGTTCACTGAGCGGTATTGTGCAGCAAGCGGGTGCAGGTTCCTTGACCCAGGGCTGGGGAGCCGTCGCAGCGGTCAGTCGCAGCGATCTCAACCGGCATATCGAACAGCAATACATTGAGCGCTATCAGGAACTGGCCTTCTTGCCGTTGTTCACCGGCGACATCGTGGTGGATGAGCGACAAGGCGACACTGTTCGTCTCAAGCAGGTCGGGCTGGGTGTGCCGGTCCTGTCGTTTCTGACTGACTCGCCGGGCTACAGCAGTGTGCTGGTCACGATGAACATCGTGTCTGGCCGCTACAGCGGCTTGCATCAGCCGCAGGGCAGCGCCACCACCGTGTCCGGCAGCTTCATCATCAGCGAACCCATGGGCTTCAGGCTGGCGATGACGGTCGACCTCTTCGTGGGCGAGGAGGGGCATGTGCTGCTCGATCTGGCTGGCGGAGCCGGCGTTGCCTGTAATCTGGGGGGCGTCGATGAGGCGATCAATCAGCAACTGGCGGATTTCTTCGCTCAGGAGTTCAAGCAGATTGCGCTTCATCGCCGGGTTTTCTCAGTGCTGCAGGCACAGCTCAATCGCTACCACGTTCAGACGCCAGGCAGCTTGCGCCTTCTTGCCCGCGCCGCGCCGCGTTCAAGCGATGCGCACATGGAAAGTGCGGGGGATGGCGCGCTTATGCTGTTCATGCACGCACAGGATGGCGAAGGCGAAGGCTTGTTTCCGCCAACAGACGATTTCGTTTATCCGATCCCTGATGATCGCGGGGCAGACAATCAGCCAGCATACGGCACGGTGTTGATGCTCTCGCAAAAGACCCTGACGATGATCGAGCGTGAACGCTTGCAGGTGCTGGACAGCCTGAAGTTCACCGGTGGATGCGTATTTGAACCGCTTGAGCAATACCGCCGGCATGACCTGCTGATGTTTGGCAGCCTTCGTGCAACACAGGCCAGCCTTACACCACTGTTCTCGACCATAACGGCCGGGCAGACCCAGCGCTTTGTCCTGCGTAACGCGCAAGGCGAAGAAATACCGGCCACCAGTTGGACTGCGTTAAGCATTAAAAGCCACGTGGCTGCCGGAAGCGGCAGCATCTCTGCCGGCGGCGTTTACACGGCGGCGAGTCTTGAGGCGATCGGCCATGACGCGCTGTGCGTGGTGATCACCGCCGCATATCAAGAGTCAGGCGCTGTCGTCAAGGTCTCGGCGCTGGTCAGTGTGGTATCGCGGAGCATGGAGTTGGCGCCACGTGTAACGGTAGTACCAGGGGGCGCTGCGCTGCAAACGGTCTCGCTGGCGGCTTCGACGCTCGACGGCAGCCCGGTGAGTTGGGCGCTGCTGGGCGCGGAGCTTGGCAGGTTGAGTGAGGCCGGCAAGGGCGCGCTCTTCAGTCCGGATGCCAGGTCCGGAAAAAGAGCGCTGGCCGTGCAACAGATAGAGGCGCAGGGCAATGACCTTGGCATCGCTACCGTGCTTGTCGCCAATGGGCAGCAAATGCTGCGCATCGAGCCGGCTTTTGTGCCCAGAGCACGGCCAAAGGTCGCGGTGCAGTTGCAGGATGACCACGCACTGCTGCCCGGGCTTGAGCGACGCTGGAAGGTGGTGGGCGGAGCAGGCACTGTCGATCGGCAGGGGCTTTTCATGCCGCCCGACCAGGCGCTCGTCGCCAGTAGCGTGGTGAGCTGTGAAGTGGTGAACAACGGGGTGGTTCTGGCGTGCGGCTACAGCGTCATCGAATTGTCCGAAGTGATCGACGAAGTGCGTTGGGAAGAAATGTCGATGTTTACCATCACGGTCCCCAGCACGACGTCGGGTGACCACCGGACCGGGGCTCTGTACCCCAACGGTTATCAGCAGCTCAGGCTGCAGGTCAAGACTCAGGTGATGCCGGTCGACGAAGTCGAGTCCGAACTGAGCCCCGCAGAGAGGGCCACGATGCGCCTGGTAGACGATAACACCGCGCAGAACCTCGAGTCAGTGCTCCCGCTTCTCGAGGGCATGCCCGAAGGTGATGACCAGGCGTGGCGCGTGCGTAATCAACATAACCGCTTCGAGTTGTCCGGCGCCGGCGTTTTCGCTGCGGAGCCGGGCCTGGATGCCATACGGCCATTCCCGCAGGACTTCTACCTGCACAGTCGGGCGCAACCGGGTTTGATCAGTGTTTTCTACGCGACCTTTCAGGATGACAACGGCAAGTGGTGGACCTCAGTGAGGTACGAAGACGTGAACAGCAAGGTCGAAATCAACCCGCGACGCGTGCCCACGTTCGATACCCGCAATTACACCTTCGTTCCGAAACGTCTGGATAACAATGGCACAGATCCTTCGGTTGATCCGCCTCCAGAAGGCTCTCCAGATGATCCTTTCGATTTGCACTTCAATACCACCGATTACTGGAAGCTGAATGTCACTAACCCCGATACCCAGCAAGAGGTAAAGTTCGAGACGCTGAAGTTTCTGCCCTACAGGCCCGACAGTGACGTGATCAATACCTCGATCATTCTCTGGGAAAGCAGGCAGGCAGCAGAAGTAATGTTCAGTTGGACGGGGTTTATCTTCGACGACCCGGCGGTCAAAGGCGATGTGAGCAAGGTGCACTTTGACGAAGCGCTCCAGGATGTGATGGGCGACGTTCACACGTTGGACATTGACGTCTATATGCCCCTGTTCGAGACCGGCAAACTGATTATCAGCCTGCATCGCCTCCGGGGCCTTACCTATATCCCGGAAGGAGATCCCGCCCGCGACAAGTTGATGGGGACACTGGCAGCCCCGAGTGCACTGGTAGTCCTGTTGATCGATAAGCAGGGCAATGCCCATAAACGGCGAATCAGTTTTCTGCCCAGCGGCTCCGGCAGGCGCAACCGCCTCATGCATACCTTGTATTCGGAAACCCGGCCCCAATGAGGCATTGACGCAACAAGTTGACAGGGAGTCATCACCATGAATGCGTTGAATAAAACCCTTGCGTACCTGGCTCTTGCGGGGTTGGCAGGCTGTACGTTAGTCCCGTCCCACAGGCCCGTACCCAAGCCCCCGGCAGAGCCGGTTCGAATGATCATGCTCGCAGAAACCTCCGATGGCGGCGGCAAGAACTGCACGTTTGTCGCCAAGGACGACGTGGTTCGTCTCAACAAGGGTGATCATGAATGCACAAACGATCAGATGAGTTTTATCAAGCTGGATAACGTGCGTTCGGCCATGAAGATACGCCTGGAGTCCAGAGATTGCGATGATCCGGGAGGCTGGGTATTTGGACTCGAAACCTATATCGATCCCGTTACAACAGTCTGGATCTCCATCGACCAGCTCAGAGGCAAACCGGTCGACAGCATTATCACTCGCGGCGTTGTTTTGACCAAGGCGTATAGCGGGGGTGAAAACATAAAAGGCAAGTTGTCCTGCGTGCGTGTCGATGTATCGGATTAGCCCTCAGCACAACCGGACCTGTCAGGCCAACGTGTTAATCGTCACCCGCATAGGGTGACGGTTATACCACTCTATAAAGTTCGAGGTTCATGAATCATGACAGCATCGACTTCCGTACACTCCAACGCGTTCAACTTTCTGAGTTATGTACAGAGCGGCGTTGACCCCCGTACCGGGCAATACACGGTGGCGATCACTTTGCCCGACGTCAAGACCAACGGATTGCGTGGCCCGGGCATGCCACTGGCACTCAACTATAACCCTCTCAACCGCCTGGACAGCGGCTTCGGGATGGGCTGGAACCTGCAGTTGTCGCAGTACGATCCGAGTAACCAGATCGTGTCGCTGAGCAGCGGCGAGACATTCAAGGTCAATGGCACCAGCAACGGCCAGATGCTGATGCCGGAAAAGAAAATCGACAGCTTTCACTTGTACAAGGAGGGCGAAACCCACTACCGGGTGATGCACAAGTCCGGTCTGGTGGAGCTGCTCGAACTGCGCGGCAGCGGGGCCAACAGGATCGCACTGCCGGTACGCGTATTCGCTCCGGAAGGTCACAGTGTCACGCTGGATTACACCTCGTTCGGCGGGCATCAGATGCTGAGCGAAGTCACGGATGACTCGGGGCAGATCCTGCTCGGCATCAGCCGCGAAGCCACGCGGGTGACGCTGCGTATGACCACTGGCGAAGGCCCGGATGCGACATTCGTGATGGTGCTGGGCGGGTCGGATCACCATGTAAGCCGTATCGAACTGCCGACCGACAACGCGGCCTCCTGGCGTTTTGTATACAGTCTGAACCGTGACCATTTATGCATGACGTCGGTGGAAACACCCGTCGGCGGTCGGGAGGAGATCTTTTACACTGACAGCGGCCATCAGTTTCCCGCCAAGGCGGGACGTGACCCGCTGCCCAGAGTCACGCGCCATCGCACGACGCCCGGATTCGGTCAGGCGCAAATGGACGTCCATTACACCTACCAGGACAGCGCCGGGCGCCAGCGCAACTTTCTGGGCGCGGGGCTGGATATCGTCTGGGAAGACAACGGTCTGGACAATCTGTACCGATACCTCGGGGCGGAGCCGTACGAGTATTCGTCGACCGAGACATTGCGTGTCCAGGTCCCGGGCCAGCCTGATGCCGAGCGCAGTATCGAGCGGACCTTCAACCAGTTTCACCTGCTCATCCGGGAAACCACGCGCAAGAACCTTAGCGTCATGCAGGTGGACACTCGCTACTACATCGATCCGGGCGAGCCCTTTTTCACTCAGCCTCCCTATTGCCAGTTGCCCAAAGAGGTCCAGACCACCTGGCGGCTCTCGTCAGACGGCAGTGTGCCGCGCAGTGAGATCGTCAGCAGCACCTATGACCCGCACGGTAATCTGCTCACTCAGACTCAGGCCAACGGTGTGGTCGAAGTCAGTGAGTGGTATCCGGCGGCCGGCGAGGACGGATGCCCGCCAGACCCCGAAGGCTTCGTGCGCTGGATGAAAAGCAGCCAGGTCATTCCGACGGCGTCCGGCTACGGCGAGGCCCCGGTCCTGATCACCCGCTATCGCTACCTGGCGTTGCCTGCAGTGGATGGCGGTCAGCTACAGGAATGGCTTGCACCGCAAAGCGAGACGTTACTGATGCAGGCTCCTGACGGTGAGCAGGAGCAGCGCCTCACCACCTATGAATACTTCAATGAGCCGAACAACGCACTCCTGCACGGTCGGCTCAAACTGCAGGAAGTGATCATGGGCGGGAAGGTGACCAGCACAGGCTATGCCTACACCATGCCCAAACGCTTCTCTGAGCCCCGCCCCGAGGACGCCGCTGAGAACGCTGCTGATCGCCCCCGTGAGAGCAATCGTTACGCCGGGACTGTGCTGCGAACTGTACAGACCGTGACCGGCTTCGACGACGCGACGAAGGTGATTACGCTGGAGGATTCCCTGCTCAATGGCGAACCCTTGCTCAATCGCGACGACAACAACGTGGAAATCCGTTACGTCTACGACAGTCTGCGGCGTGTCTTGAGCGAAACGGTGGCGCCAGATGATGCGATCTATAACGCGACCAGAAGTTATGAGTATCACCTGTGTGCCAAGGCCACTGATCAGGCCATGCAGACGCTCATCGACGTCAAGAATGTAAAAACCACCAGTCACTTCGATGGCCTCAATCGAGTTATCTACGAAGAGCGGGACGACGCAGATAATCCTGCGCGCTTCAAAATGCCACGACAGACCTACGCTGCCGTTTACGACGCATGGGGGCAGATGACCCGTGAGACCGAGTTCGACTGGCTGGATGAGAAGTACCTGGCTCTGGAGAGCGTCTTCGAATACGACGATTGGGGCGAACAGCGTTCCGTTACCGGGCCGGATAACGTCAAGACGGTCGAAGAGACCGACCCCATTGGTACATCGCAATCGCAGGGGCCGATTCAGCGTAGCTGGATCGAAGGCGCCGATGGCGTCGGCAAGAGCGAGTTCACCGAGACCTGGATGAACCTGTTCGAACAGCCGACGCGCAGCGAGCGACAGGATCAGGCGGGCAACTCGGTCAGCCTGAGCCAGTACCATTACGACGGCCTTGGCCGCCGTGTCGAAGAAGTTATCGGGGTGGCAAACGGCGGGCGGCGCACGATCTATGTTTACGACGTCTTCGATCGGGTGATCCATTCCACATTGCCAAGCCGGGCCATCGTGCATCGCACTTATGCAAGCCACAGCAGCGAAGACTTGCCGGTCAGTATCGGCATCGAGCACAACGGCAAAAGCATTGTGCTGGGAGAGCAGGCGTTCGACGGGCTGGATCGCCTGGTCACGTCTGTCACCGGGGGGCGTAAACGTGAACTCGTTTACGACGTCGGTCTGCTGCAACCCAGAACGGTAACCCTGCCCAGCGGGCGGAAAATCGATTACGAATACAAACCCCAGGTAAGCGACGAGCCGTGGCGCAGGGTGCAGTCCGAGGCAGTGCCCAAACCTGGAACCGCCCAGTCCGGGAACACGCTGGCGCCGGGTGTGACTGCCGATTACAGTTACGATAAGCAGAATGCTCGTCTGATTCATTCCTCGGAGCAGGGCGAGATACTGGATCGCGCGTATTACAGTACCGGCTCGCTGAAAAGCGAGACGCGCACCTCTGAAGAAAAACCCTACGACATGTTCTACAGCTACAGCCGACAGGGTCTGCTGCTGTCTTACACCGACGTACTGGGACAGGAGCAGGTCAATCGCTATGACAACGTCGGTCGTCTAGAGCAAACCTGGCTGGGTGAGGTCTATTCGACGTTCGACTATGACGCTGTCTTTGGTCGCCTCGCAAAAATCACCACCACCGACAAAACCGACATCAGCCGCGAAAGAACTGTCGCAATCAGCCTTGAATATGATGACCTGGGGCGAGAAGTCAAACGTGTGTTCGACCTCGATGGTGTCGAGCAACAGATGGCTCAGGTCTATGACGATGTGGATAACATGGTCCAGCGCACCCTGAGCGAGGGCGCGGAAATACTCCGTGATGAAACCTACCGCTACGATGCGTCCGGTCGCCTGATGCAATACCAATGCACGGGAACTCAGCGGCCGGTGGACCCCTATGGCAGGACCCTCCTCGCGCAGAACTTCACTTTCGATGGCGCGAATAACCTGACGGTCGTCACGACCCGCTTCGATGGCGGCACCAACACTGCCCGGTATTTTTACGAAAAAGACGACCCCGTACAGTTGAGCCGGGTAACGAACAGTAACGGCGAATACTACCCGCCTGAAATCAAACTCCACTATGACCCGGACGGCAATCTGGACATCGACGAAGCCGGGCGCACGCTTAAATACGATCCCCTCGGCCGCCTGATCGAAGTAGGCACGCCCTCAGCCGGCATTCACTATCAGTATGAACCTCAGGACCAACTGACAGGGGAGACCCGCGGAGAGGACAGGGATCTGCGCTTCTATCGTGACGGGGAGCTGGCCAATCAACTCGGCAGCCATGTCCAGAGCACCTTCATGCGTGGCGACGACTACCTGCTGGCCGAACAGCAGATCGATCGGACGGTGCTGCTTGCCACCAACGACAGTGACAGCGTGCTCGGTGAAGTCGATGCCGACGGGATCAACCGGAGGTGGTATACGGCCTACGGCCACGCTAGCGGCGAAGATCCACCGCACGGCAGACTGGGGTTCAACGGCGAACTGGCCGAGGCGGATACCGGCTGGCAAATGCTGGGCAATGGCTATCGTGCCTACAGCCCGGTGTTGATGCGCTTCAACAGTCCTGATAGCTGGAGTCCGTTTGGCGAGGGCGGGGTGAATGGGTATGCGTATGTCGAGGGGGATCCGGTGAACAGCGTGGATCCGTCGGGGCACTTTAGTTTATTTACCCCGTTCAAGCTGTTCTACCGAGCCTACATAAAGTCGAGTAAGACTGTGACCACAAAATCCCCGGGTATCGAAAAAATTCCTGCGCTACTTACCAGACGTGGGCGTAAAGAGGTAACAGAAGTATTGCCAATCAGGAACAAAGATATGAAGAGATTGTATGAAACTGCTGAAAGTTATTCCACTCGTATTGACAACGCCATAATGGATCACAACACTACACTAGAAAGCTCTCTTGCTGCCAAACAAGCTGAGGCTGTCGGAGCATTAGGCTATATGCTTCATAATATCGATACGCCCGGAATTACTGCTCATGCGCGCCGAGCAATTAAAAAAGATTTATCACTTGCCAAAAAAGAGCTTAAAAAAATTCCCCCCCCAGAAAAAATAAGGAATCCGGCTCCAGCCCGTCGCAGACAACCAGGAGCCTGGTTACAAAACACAGGATACAGTGATAGATTTGAATATAGGTAAGCAACCAAAAAGTAAGTGTTGATCCGCAATTGAGGTGCACAACGCAGGGGGATTACCTCCTATGGGGTGCACCGCTTTTAAATACTTCACTCCACCAAAATAACCCCCTGCCTGATCGCCATCACCAGCGCCGCCTTCAATGACGTCACCCCGAACTTGCGGCGGATATTGCTGGTATGAAAGTGCACGGTCGCTTCCGAGCAGCCTTGTATTCGGGATATCTCCCAGGCGGATTTGCCGAGCGCCACCCATTCCAGGACTTGTCGTTCCTTGACAGTCAACTGGACGATGGCGGGTGTGACTTGGGAAGGCGGCGTGGTGCCGGGTGGTTTTCCATTGTCGCGAAGCATGGTGAAGTCCTTTCCCTGAAGATCGCCGCACCACGATACCCCTGCAACCCCTAACGCGAACCTGACATAAATGACAGCGCCGCAGGACCGTGAAGGCCTTGCGCCGTCAAGGCTGTAGCGCTTTTTTACAGCTTCTTTACGCCCCGGCCAGCCTGTCGATCTCGCGCCTTTACACCCTGCCTGCGGACAATCACCCCACGCGGCCTTCGCCGTACCGGTGTTGCCTGATGGGGGAAATTTCAATGAGCGTTATGGATGGTATCTCTCTGTTGATGGGAGTCGGGCTGTTCATCTATCTGCTGGTGGCGCTGTTGCGCGCCGACCAGAGTCAGGAGTGATCATGCACAGTTACGATTATCTGTTGATCCTGGCCTTTCTGGTCCTGCTGCTGGCCCCCGCGCCGTGGCTGGGACGTTTCTATTACCGGGTCATGGAAGGCGAGCGCACCTGGATGAGCCCGGTGCTGGGTCCGGTCGAGCGCGCCTGCTACCGGATTTCCGGCGTCGACCCGAAAACCGAACAGTCCTGGCAGCAATACGCCTGGGCCTTGCTGGCGTTCAACCTGGCGGGTTTTGTCGTGTTGTTCGCCATCCTCATGCTGCAAGGCATGCTGCCGCTCAACCCGCAGCAATTGCCGGGCATGGAGTGGTCGCTGGCCTTCAACACGGCGATGAGCTTTGTCACCAACACCAACTGGCAGGCCTACAGCGGCGAAGCGTCGCTCAGCTACCTGAGCCAGATGGTCGGCCTGACCGTGCAGAACTTCGTCAGCGCCGCGACCGGCCTGGCAGTGCTGGTCGCGCTGTGTCGCGGCATCAGTCGTCGTTCATCGCAGAGCCTGGGTAACTTCTGGGCCGACATGACCCGCGCCACGCTCTACGGCCTGTTGCCGATCAGTATCGTGCTGGCGGTGTTTCTGGTCTGGCAGGGCGTGCCACAGAACTTTGGCCACTACATCGACGCACTGACCCTGCAAGGCGCTGACCAGAGCCTGCCGATGGGCCCTGCGGCCAGTCAGATATCCATCAAGCAACTGGGCACCAATGGCGGCGGCTTCTTCGGCGTCAACTCGGCGCATCCGTTCGAGAACCCCACGGCCTGGAGCAACCTGTTCGAGCTGGTCTCGATCCTGTTGATCCCGGCTGCACTGGTGTTCACTTTCGGCCACTACGTCAAGGACATGCGCCAGAGCCGCGCGATTCTCGGCTGCATGCTGGCGCTGCTGTTGATCGGCGGCGCGGTCTCGCTGTGGGCCGAGTACCAGCCCAACCCGGCGCTGAACATCGCCGGTGTCGAGCAGACCGCACCGCTGGAAGGCAAGGAAACCCGCTTCGGCACCACCGGCACGGTGCTGTGGTCAGTCGCTACCACTGCGGCTTCCAACGGCTCGGTCAACGGCATGCAT
>LIDZ01015608.1_pt1 | contig 41896 bp, 29 predicted proteins | sample 644651 | NCBI WGS metagenome assembly LIDZ01 (sample SAMN03856242, study PRJNA289617) | food metagenome | isolation source: wine grapes on drying loft during traditional withering process | host: Vitis vinifera cv. Corvina | place: Italy: Gargagnago di S. Ambrogio di Valpolicella | collected 2014-01 | reverse complement strand
ATAACTGATCTCTCGTGCGGTCCGGATATCGGCGGGGTCAATGATGATCGCACCTTGTGCTCTCATTTGTTCCACCGAAGCATTGAAAAGAGCCAATTGTTCTTCGGTTAGTTCCTCGAAATAATAATCACGCGGAATGCCAATCCGTGCGCCCCTAAGTCCGTTCTCGTCCAAGAAGACAGTGTAATCCTCATGCAGTCTGCCTACGCTTGTGCCCATGGCAGCATCACTGCTGTCTTTGCCTAGCATTGCGTTTAGTAGAAGTACAGCATCGCGGACTGTTCTGGCCATCGGGCCTGCAGTATCCTGCGTATTGGAGAGCGGAAGGATGCCTGAGCGGCTAATCATGCCTACTGTAGGTTTAATTCCAATGACGGAGCCTAGATTACCGGGATTCAGAATAGAGCCGGAAGTTTCTGTTCCAACGGATACTGTACAAAAGTTACAAGCTACAGCTACGGCGGAACCGGCACTCGAGCCTCCGGTCGGAGTTGATATATTATAAGGATTTAGTACTTGTCCCCCACGTGAGCTGAAGCCGGAGGGCATGCCGTTAGTCATGAAATTGGCGAACTCGGTCATGTTGGCTTTCCCCATAATGATCGCTCCGGCCTCTCGTAAGCGGGTAACTATGAACGCATCCTCTACGGCAAAAGAATTCGCCAAGGCCAGAGACCCCGCACTGGTGTGCATTTTATCTCCAGTATTAATATTGTCCTTCACTAATACGGGTATACCGTGCATCGGCCCCCGGGGCCCTTGCAATGACCGTTCCACATCCAGAGATTCTGCGATAAACAGGGCATCAGGGTTGATTTCCAGCACAGAGTTAATAGTAAGACCGTTCTTATCATGGTCAGCTATACGTTCGAGATACATAAGGACTAATTGTTGTGACGTAATCTCACCGGCCTCTAAAGCAGCCTGAATCTCCGGTATCGTCGCTTCTACGATTTCAAAACTCATGTGGGTTCACGCTTCTTTCTCTCTAAGAGTGGGCCTTCCCCTCAATCTAACCACAATTTGCGGTGTCTTCATAGTCTTTCTTACACTAAATACCGCCGAAGATATTCCCGATAGCACCTGCGACAACCGATACGATGAGCTTGTAAAAGATAAATCCAGTAACTGCATTGGCGATCACAAGAGTATAGGTTATATCCAATCGTCCAGCAAGTGCATTCACGGGATACTGAAATACTACGGAATTGATGGCGACAAAGATGAAGAGATAGGCTAAGACCAGCAGATAGATAGAGAATGTAGATAGGCTGAAAATCATAAAAAAGATAGCCAACACCAGCAGCGCCACCGCCGGAACCAGCAGTGTGCCGAATCTCGCAGCCAGCAATTTGGGGTCTAAGTTAATTTCCTCCAGCCGGATTACAGCATAAGTTAAACCATAGGCAACAGCAATTCCTAAAGCTGTTAAGAGTAGTGGCTTCAGAAATCCAGAACCGAAAATTGGAGATAGATCAAACTTGATGAACCAGCTGAGAAAATAAAAAGAAGATAATATCGCCACCAAAGCCATCGTGATGAGGCCATAGAGGGCTTGAGCGGCCACCACCGTTTTCATAGTGCGGCTTGGGCGTGTTAGCGCTCGGAGGAAAAAGCTGGAATACTGCTTGCCCACCTGCTTGGCTTGCTGTACACGTTCATCTTTCACTAGTGTGTTCCAATGCTCAGTGACGCTTTTATTGCGCTGTGACGGTCCGCTTGGCTCCGGGTTCCTGCCCCCGGGCTCTGAGGATGGAGCCCCGCCTTCTGAATTGTTCATGGATTCGTGTATCCTCCTTCTGCAATAAATGGGAATAGATTTACTGGATATAATATAAGCTAACAGGCTGCAATTTACTATGAAAAAGGATTGTGCTCCTTCTCTATAGAAATAAGCCTCTAATTCCGCAAGTAACCGCGGACTTAGAGGCTTTAATATTTAGTTCAACTTAAGACTGCGCTGGAGTGAAGCCTTCTTCCGCCAGATACTCCTTGGCTTCCTCAATGCTTTCAAAGGCCATCTCCAGGTTGAGGCCAGCATAGACATACCACAAATCGTCCTCTAGTTTAAGAGTCAGCGTATCGTCGTCGCTGTTAACCCAGAGCGAATCTGCTTCGGCCACAACAGCCTTCTTTTTTCTTCGATTTACGACTGGAGCTTCTGGGATGTGCATGGACATGGAGGTGATGGAGGCGTCGAGCAATTCCCGCAGCTCGGCTTCCGACAACTCGCGAATGTTCACAAAGCCCTTGTCATCCGTCTCATAACCCCGCAGCAGCCCTGCGTATACATAGCCGTTGCCGTTGGGATGGAGATGGAACGCCACTATTTTCTTCTCATGCTGGCTCTGCTCGTAGTGATAGTTCACGCGTCCAAGGGACACGTTCTTCCGCTCAAGTACAGAGTAGGTGTCCAGAATAGCTAATTTCTGTTCAAATGTAAGCATATACAGCCTCCGGTTCAGGTTATCATTGTGCACATGATTATAACATGCGGAAGTCCCGCGAGACCACTGATCTTACTCAAGTGGCAAAGTTAGAACAATACAGCAACCCTGCTCCGGGCTGTCCCCAAGATGGAGGCTTCCGCCCATACACTCGGCCAGCAGGCGGCTGAAAGTAAGACCCAGTCCCAGTCCACGCAGGGTAGTATTCTTACTGTTGCTGCGAAAGAAAGCATCAAACACAAGCTCCCGGTTACTCGGTGTGATCCCAATTCCATTATCAGTGACCCGGATGGCTGCTTGTTCCCCGTTGGTTTCAAGCAATTCGATGGTAAGCTCTACCTTCTGGCCTTGCGCCTTCGCCTGCACGCTGTTGTTCAGCAAATTGACCATGATTTGCTGAATACGCAGCGGATCTCCCCGGACAAATAGGGGCTTCTGTGGTATGAGCAGAACGGGTTCACACACGTCTTCTTCCTGTGTCAGCTTCCACTGATAGACAATCTCCGAGAGCAGCGGAACAGCGGCCAGTCGATCGTGGCGGACGGATACTATACCGGCTGTGAGGGCGTTGTAATCCAGCAGATCCGCAACCATATGCTGCAGCCTGCCCACCTCCAATAGAGCGATATCGAGGAATTCTTCTGCTTCCTCACCTTCGACCACACCTTCGCGGACGGCAAGAACGAGACCCTTGATTGAGGTTACCGGAGTCTTAAGCTCGTGGGATACACCGGCCAGCATGACGGCCCGGGACTGCTCGAATTGCTGTAATTTGCCCGCCATTTCCTGAAAGGAAACGATCAACTCATGAATCTCCCGCTCCTTGGCCCCTTTTTCCAGTACGATATTATATTGGCCGCTGCTGATCTGGACGGCTGCTGCCGCCACTCTTTGAATAGGCTTGGCGAGCTTGCGGGATAAGAGGTAGATGGTCAGCCAGCTCAGGATGATTAGAAACAGCAGGATGATCGAGAAGAAGATGATTTCATCCTGCGGGATATGGCGCAGCGATTTCTTGGATTGCATCACGATAACCTCACCCAATACCTCATTACCCGCTTTGATAGGGGCGACGGCACCCTTGTACTCCGAGTTACGGGAATCACTCAAGCTGTCTTTAATCTTCAACCGCATTTGGTTCTCCGTCAGCGGCGGCATGGAATACAACATTTGCCCCTGCTTATCTGTAATAATGACGCACATTTCCACGGTTAATTTGAAGAACCGCTTCCGGTCCTCAATGAGCGCTCCTAGATTCTGGCTGATCTCAATCGTGCCCTTTGCGCTAACACTGCGGTCGGCAATCTCTTGCGCCAAAAGGCCTGTAGTCTGCATGCGGTTATCCATCGCTTCCTGCTGTATCCACCAGAAGGTAGTCAGCGCAGTGAGCAGCAGACCAACACTGATGATCAACAGGTATCTGACCGTCCAATAGGAGAGGATGGAGGTGCGCTTCTTTAGGTTGTCCATAATTGGTACCCCGTCCCTCTTAGTGTACGGATCTCTCCCTCACTTGTCGGCCAATGAGACAGCGCTTGGCGCAGTCTTTTGATCGAGAGGTCCACCGCCCGGTCACTTCCTTCGTAATCCATCTCCCACACATGCTCGATTAACTGTTCCCGAGTACAGATCTGATTCGGCCGTTCGGCTAAGAATAGCAGCACGGACATGTCACGAGGACTGAGGTTGACCTCGGCTCCGTTCAGAAAGAGGCAGCGCGCGCTGTAGTCGATGAATAAGCTGCCGAAATGCCGCTTGCGGCTGCCGTCAGACCACTGCGAGGGGCGGCGCAGCACCGCATTCACGCGGGCTACTACTTCCTCAGGAATAAAAGGCTTAGACATATAATCGTCGGCCCCGCCGTCGAGCCCTGCCAGCCGGTCGTTAATGCCGTCCTTTGCCGTCAGCATGATCACCGGACAGCTGCTCTTCTCCCGAATCAGGCCTAGCAGCTCGAAGCCATCCATATTTGGCAGCATAATATCAAGCAGGATGAGCGATGGGGGTGATTCTGCAAAGGCCTCCAGCGCTGCTATACCGTCCGCTACCCGGGTGACGCTGAAGCCTGCTTTTTTGAGATAGGCACTGAGGACTCTAGCGATTGCTTCTTCGTCCTCGACTATTAGAATGGATTTCATATTCATATGGAGTCTCCTAAAAGTTATTCTTCTCTGAATGGGCTCTATCTCTCCAAATCTAAGGTTGACCCAGTGAACCGGACTCAGAAGCTCCTATTTGTTAGAAATCAGGCAAATTGGGAATTTGACGGACACCAGAAACGCTATTGACCCAAATTCCTCCCCCAAGTACCTATTTTTGCTTCAATAGCGTATTCTGAGTCCGCTTCCTGTGCCCAAACCTCTTCAAAAGTGAAATAGCGGCGCTACAGTCCGCCAGATTTGAACTGCAACTATTCAGGCTTTATATGTTTGCCTCATTATCTCTTCTCTCGAATTCTTCAACCGCTAATTTGGGTTCAGAGCTCTGAAATGTTGCCTAAAATTACGACAAGTTTACCACAAGACAGCAAGCGTTGCTTCGACTTCTTCCCGACTTATTGCTTTGTTAGAATGAGGAACGAGCTTGCACCATACAAAGAATTCGGATGGAGGAAACAGGATGAAGAAAAAAACAATAGCCATGATCGCTGCCGGAGTAATTATCGTAGGAGTCATTTCAGGTTATACATGGCTGAATAAGTCCATGGGGAATAATGTTGAGATCGAATCCGTGATTCCTGCGCAGACACCAGGGACTGAAGCCGCGAACACGCCAGCCGCTACGAACGCTAGTACAAACACGGCGGGTGGAGCCACGGTTACAGCAGAGCAATTAAATGGAGACTGGACGATTGCCGACACGTCTAAAGTATATTGGTCCGTAACGACCTCGCAGGAAACCGTGAACTTCGTAGACAATTCAGTTAAAGGCAGCTGGACAGTAAATCTGGACGATATCACCTCGATGACAGGAGAAGGAACCGTTGATATGAGCGCTCTGGATTCCGGCAACGGCCAAAGAGACGAGCATGTAAAAGGAGACGATTTTCTAGCGGTTGCTGCTAATCCCACTTCTACCTTCGTGGTGAAGTCATTCTCTGAGTTACCTGCTGAATGGACAGAAGGAACTGCAGTGCCGGTTGAAATGCAGGGGACACTCACCGTAAAAGGAATGGCGAAGGACGTCACCTTTGCTGCTAAAGCTGCTTATAGTGGTGGACAACTGCTGCTGTCAGGAACGACGACTGTAACCTTTGCCGATTTCGGAATGACCAGCCCGCACTCTATCGTGCTGGATGCAGAGAATAATCTGCTGGTAAGCTTGGAGCTTGTGCTGACAAAATAATAGGCAGCTTAATCATACGAGGGACGTCTTCTTAGCCGTATATGGCGACGGAAGGCGTCTTTTTGCATGCCCATTCCAGTCTCCTCAGAGAAACAATTTATTCATTCCTGTGTATCATATGATATAGGTCATACAGAATAGAGGTGAATTCCCTGATCGAAGTAGCGGCAGCAATTATACATAATGGTGAAGGACAGCTATTGATCGCTCGGCGACGGTTGGGTAAGTCGCAAGAAGGCTTGTGGGAATTCCCCGGGGGCAAGATAGAAGCGGGTGAAAGTATCCCTGAGTGTCTGCAAAGAGAGCTGCAGGAAGAGATGGGCATCGCAATTGTTCCTTATGAGGCTTTTGGGACGAATGAGCATAGCTATGGCAATATACAGATCAGGCTGATTGCCTGGCACGCCGAATATCAAGGCGGAGAAATCAAACTGCTGGACCATGATGATTACCGCTGGGTGTACCCGGGCGAATTGGGACCGTTTGTGTTTGCGGCGGCGGATATCCCCTTTGTGGAACAACTGCTGCAGGAATCTTATCAATAGAAGGAGATGCCAAATGCCTACCTATCAGAAGCTGGTGCGTGAAGGGATTCCAGGAATAATTGCGGCACAAGGAAAAGCACTCAGAACAAGGATACTGGATACCGAAGAATATATAGAGCAGCTGCGTATAAAGTTAAAAGAAGAAGCTGGATTGACGGAGGAGCTACAGGCGTAGCTATTATTTTAAACGGCAAGGAGGCTACCCTGATGTTCAAAAGCAAGCCCACATTGATTATATGCTGTCTGGCTGCCATCTTCCCTTTTGTATTCTACATATATCTGTACCCTAGCATGCCGGACATTGTTCCGATCCATTATACAGGGTCTATAGCAGATAGGTTTGTCATGAAATCGAACGTTGAGGTTGTTCTACTGTGTGGAATCGGAGTGTTAGGATTCATCTTTATGAAGCTGCTGCAGCTGCTCCTGCGCAAGGTTTTTTTGCGTAGCTATATTGAGAATCTTGCCTTGGTAAGTCGTATATGGAATGTTGCAACGATGTTCGTGACTCTAGTACTCGCGGCCGTTAGTATCTATGCATTGATGAGCATGGTTTAAGCGGAATAGAAAGACAATACGGTCATTTCTTCTTGCTTCTGTCGGCCACTTTGATAGAATCAAATAGACTATGCCTAATATTGGGGAGGAAAGACTTTAATGACTACGGATAACGCTTACAAGGTAAAATGGGGTATCCTCAGCACTGGCTGGATCGCCCACCAATTCGTAACGGATCTGGCGCATGCCAGCAACGGTGTGGCTTATGCAGTGGGATCACGCACCCAAGAAAGTGCTGATGAATTTGCCAAGAATCACGGAGTCCCCGTTGCTTATGCAACCTATGAGGAATTAGTGAGTGACCCGGAAGTGGATGCTGTCTATATCGGGACACCTCATCCTTTCCATAAAGATAATGTGCTGCTGGCGCTGCGTGCCGGCAAAGCCGTGTTATGTGAGAAACCCTTTACCGTCAATAGCGGAGAGCTCGAAGAGATTGTTGCCTACGCCCGTGAGCACAAGCTTTTCTTGATGGAAGCCATGTGGGCGCGCTGTATCCCGGCTATTATCAAGATTAAAGAGTGGTTGGCCGCTGGCCGGATTGGTGATGTTCGTTTGATAAAAGCCGACTTAGGCTTTCGTTCAGAGTGGAATCCGGAAGGCAGATTGCTTAATCCTAAGCTTGGAGGCGGCGCACTGCTGGATGTCGGCATCTATCCTATTTCCTTCGCTTCCATGATTTTTGGAGCTAACCCGGAGTCTATATCCAGCACGGTACATATTGGTGAGACCGGAGTGGACGAGCACTTCTCGCTGTTGTTATCCTACGGTGGGGGCAAAACCGCATCGCTCAACGGTGGAATAAGGCTGAATTTGCAGGAGGACGCTCAGATCTACGGTACAGAAGGACGCATTGTTCTTCCTGAGAATGTAGTGAATCCAAGATCGGCCGTGCTTTATGTGGGGGATAAGATCGTGGAGACGTTTGAAGATGACCGCTTATCCATCGGGTATGCTTTTGAAGCTGAGGAAGTTGGACGTTGTCTGCAGGCCGGACTTACCGAAAGTTCCGCAATCACGCTCGATGAGTCCTTGGCGATCATGAAGCTGCTGGATCAAATACGTGCCTCATGGGGACTCACCTATCCTGGTGAATAATTTATAGCCCTTTGATCGATCCTTGTAAGAGCAACCCCCGGATGATTATGCCGCATGGCTCCGGGGGTTATTACATATAAACAAGACTATATTTCCATTGGAGGATGCTTTTGATGAGTCCCTTATACAAAAGAGTACTGGTTCATACAGGATTCTATCTTGTACTGTTCTTTCTGATTCCCTATATCCAGAATAATAGCCATGTCATGAACGATCTAGGAACTTTGCTGCTGCTCTTGCTTATGGTCAATCCAGCGGCTGTTATGATTCTTAATGCGGAGGCGGGCCTCCACCAAGGCTTCAATATTGCCCTTTGCCTGCTTCCGGCGCTGTTGTTTGCCTTGTCGGTGTTTCTGGTGTTTGACGGCAACAGTAGTGCCCAGTTCTATACCGTTGCCTATGGAGTCATTGCAATTGTGAGCAACGGTATTGGATCCAAGTATAGAAAAAAGAATATGAGAACAGCGAAATGACATTACATCTGGATCGCTACCAAGGCTGCTTAAACGGCTTGGCTATTGGAGACGCGCTGGGAACATCTGTAGAATTCAAACCGCCTGGAACCTTTGCGCCAGTACAGGATATTGTCGGTGGCGGGGTGTTCGATCTGCAGCCGGGACAATGGACCGATGATACCTCAATGGCGCTCTGCCTGGCGGAAAGCCTGCTAGAGAAACATGGATTTGATCCCGTCGATCAAATGGAGAGATACATAAAATGGTTCCGCGAAGGCTATTTGAGCAGCACCGGCGTGTGCTTCGATATCGGAAACTCCACACGTGCGGCGCTGCAGCACTTTGAAGCTACCGGCGAAGGTTACAGCGGATCAGAGGACCCGCGCGCAGCCGGCAATGGTTCCATCATGCGCTTGGCGCCTGTGGTCATGTACTTTGCCGAGCATCCGGCCAAGGCGCTGGAGTATGCCGTGCAAAGCTCAAGAACAACCCACGCCGCCAAGGAATGTTTCGACGCCTGTCGCTTAATGGCCGCCTACATCCTCGCTGGTCTGCACGGCCAGAGCAAACAAGAGGTTCTGGAGCTGCACGCGTACCGCGAAGGGTTGCAGGAGGGGGAACTGGGTCGCAGCATCCAGAACATTCTGGATGGGTCCTATAAAGTTAAAGAACCGCCAGACATCAAAGGCTCAGGATATGTTGTGAAATCACTGGAAGCGGCGCTGTGGGCTTTTCATAAATCCTCCAGCTTCGCCGAAGGCGCCTTGCTCGCCGTCAACCTAGGCGACGATGCTGACACCACTGGCGCAGTGTACGGCCAAATCGCCGGAGCCTATTACGGGCTGAGCGGCATTCCGGCAGAGTGGAGAGAGAAGCTTGCCATGAGGGAGCTGATTGAGGATTATGCGGGGCGGTTGTTTGGGGAGCGGGCTGGGGAGTGATTTGGGGAAGTTTGGAGTGCTTGCTTACGATACGGTGAACCGTATCATAGTAAAATGGAATTTTTATTAAAGAAAGACTCAAACAGTGATTAAAAAACGAAAGCAACTCAATCCCCGTTAATGGATGAGTTGCTTTTGATTTATTATCATATCCACTCATTCAAACTATCTGATTCCATTCCGTTCTTTAGATGCATTTATTACATCTTCGGAAGAACCGATTGCTCCACAGTAGCTGCCTTCACCAAAGTCGATTTTATCCTCCCCATTTATGGACACTATAATTTTTGACTTTATATAGACTATTGGAGATGAATAATCTTTGTGAATAGGGATGATCCCCTTATTATCAAGTCCCGAATCATCATTAATGAATAGTTGATCTCCATAATAGATTTTGGTTATTTTCCCTGTTGATTGTATTACGGAATACTCATATGGAAACTCTTTTCCATTAAATGATGATTCTATTTAATCGGTAAAATAGAACAGATACTCACCTTTATTTCAGCGACATCACTATGAACTTTGAGTGTCTAACGCTAGTTATTTTCACTACTTTACAACAAATTGATATACTATTCGACAAATTTCAACATTCGAGAGGTATGATGAGAAAGGATTAAGACATTAAGCAAGTTATAACTGTTTAGGGGGCCGCAGTATGGGAAACGTAGTTTCTAGCAGGTTCAAAAGATTTAGCTTCAAGAGCATACGTATGAGAACATTCGCTTCCATCTTGCCCGCATTTCTTGTCACGCTGCTAGTCGTCACACTTTTTTCTTATAATTACTCTCAAAGCATTATTCAGAGCCAAATTCAAGAAAGGATGACCGTGCAGTTGTCCGATATCTCTAATGAGATTTTTGCCAATTTAAGTACACATAGCAAGGTGCCTGAGGTACTGGCCCGAACCTTGGAAAGTCAGGCATCCGCCTATACACTGGATCAGTACAGAACCATTCTGAGTAACGTATTAATGACTAATAAGGATACCTTTGGTGTGGGCATATATTTTGAACCGTATCGATATGATCCCAATGAGAAATATTTCTCCACTTATGCTTACCGGGACGGTGAAAAGATTATCACCACCGAGCAATATAGCGATCCAAGTTACAATTATCCAGAGCAAGATTGGTACAAAATTGGCATGAAACAAATGGGAATTACAGACCCCTACTATGACCCGGGAACGGATACGACGATGGCGACCTTTACTGTACCTTTTTTTGACGCAGACCAATCGTTGCTGGGGGTCATAACCGGAGACATCAATTTAAAGACGATGCAGGAAGAAACCGGAAAGGCGAAGGTAGGGAAGACAGGTTGGGCGATATTGCTCGATAAGCAAGGAAATTACATAGCGGGACCAGATAAAAACAAGATAATGAAGCTGAAGATTTCCGATGAGAAGAACAAAAGTTTGGCTTCGGCAAGCAGTGAAATGCTGGAAAAGGACAGCGGCATGGTCAAGTTCTCTGATTCTAGCGCGACTAACCAACTGTATTATGAGAAGCTGCCTAACACAGGCTGGGTCCTGGGTTTGGTTATGCCCGAGAAGGAGCTCTATGAACCTTTGCATTCACTACTCCGTTCAATGGTGCTAATTAGTTTAGTAGGGCTCGGGATTACCTTGTTGGCAGTATATTTTTATGGTCAATTTATTACCCGCAATCTTATTCGGATTAATGAGCTTTCCCAAACGATGGCGGCAGGGAACTTTACCCGTACACTGACGATCAATAGCTCCGACGAATTCGGTACGATGGCGCAACATATGAATCAAATGATTGAAAATGTGAGGAGACTGCTAGGCAAGGTAGCCGAGAATTCCCTGCAGGTAGCCTCAACTTCGGAACAACTGATGACTAGCGCAAATCAAACGAATCAAACTACAGAAGCGGTTGTCAACGCTATTCAGGAGATGTCATCTGGAGCCGAAACTCAATTGCAGGGCACTCTGGAATCTGCAAGGGCAATGGAAGAAATGGCGATAGGTGTTCAGCGGATTGCCGAATCTTCTGTCCATGCGGCTGAAACGGCTGAGCAAGTGTCCATTCAGGCGCAAAATGGCAATGTGAAAATGACTCGGGCGATTGGTCAAATGAAAGAGATGGAGGATTCTGTCACCGAAACAGCGGGATTGATCCATTCACTGGGTTCAAGGTCACAGCAGATCGGGAATATTATCGGCTTGATCACCGAAATAAGCAACCAAACCAACATGCTTGCCTTGAATGCGGCTATCGAGGCGGCACGCGCTGGTGAATATGGACGAGGATTTGCCGTAGTAGCCGGAGAGGTGAAGAAATTATCAGAGCAGACTGCTCAAGCCGCCAGTCATATCGGCAGCCTAGTTTCAGAAATACAACTGGAAACTCATAAAGCGGTTCAGTCTATGAATGTAAATGCAGGGAAAGTGCAGGAAGGCTCCATGATGGTAAGCGAGGCTGGTCAGTTATTTACTGATATATGGATAGGGATCATCGAAATCAATACCCAAATTCAGGAGGTTTCCTCCTCAACCGAGCAATTGTTAGCCGGCACCGAGGAAATAACTTCAACGGTTGATCAGATGGCCGGTATCGCCAAGCAAACCGCTAACCACTCACAAAATGTTGCTGCTTCTTCAGAAGAACAACTGGCTTCAATGGAGGAGGTTGCTAGTTCCTCAAAAGAGCTGGCTAGGATGGCCGAAGAACTGCAAGCTCAAATTACGCAATTCAAGGTTAACTGAACCCGAGCGGAATAGTACACCAATTTTTATAAAGAGTAATCTTATCTTAAAGCAGCAATCACATTTCCAGTGATTGCTGCTTTTCTTTCTGTCCGAGTACTGATTAAAATCATATGTTCTAGACAGCTTGGACTACCAGAAGTTAGTAGAGATCAATAAGGCTGTCTTTCTGCAATAATCCCATTGGCCTCCTCTCTCTAAACTTAGCCAATCAATCATCTTGCGCGCAATGCTGACGCTCGGAGGGATAACGGGCAGATTTGTTGGCTGTCAAAATACGTGATGTTCTTAACCTTGAGGCCAACCTCTTCTATGATTTCCTGCTGTACATAGAAGTTTGTCATTTTCCCGTCATTGGGCTCAGTTATAATTATCTTAAATATAAGAAATGTAAAATTAAGGAGATGAGGAATGCACATGAAGAAATCATCTATTTGGAGAATATTGTTGATTTCAGCTTTGGTTTTAGTTGTGTTAAGTGGTTGTGCCGTAAATAAAAGCACAGTAATTATTAATTATTTGGATGGGAATCCAGGTAGTTCGGAACAGGTATTCCTAAGATATTCAGATGGTACGGTAGTGCAGGCGCCTGATCCTGGAGCAGGAATAGTAGCAACTGTCAGTACTGATATCACTAAAAAGATTGTAGGCGGGTATGTGACCGATAATAACGTAAGCTGGATTCCTAATATTGCGTATTACTTGGATGCTATTTCCGTTCAAATAAGTAAAATTAAGGAAACCAAACCCACACATGCTGTTGACCATGTGGAGCTGTATCAACCAATAGCAAGGGATACCGACTACCAAGACTATGTTGATGTAACCTTTGCTGTTTATGGTACGGATGGTGAGCTTGTGGATGGCAGTACAGAGGTGTTCGTACATGCCAGTGATCCTAATTTAGAATTTTATGAATTTGATAATGGATGGAGTACAGTAAAAGAAGGGGACTCCGATCATACGGTCAACGGCTTGGTTACCTTTCGGATCCATTCGAACACTATTGATGTTCCGACAGCGATATCGTTGTATTCAGGTTCGAAATTAATTGCTGATAATTTTTTTCATAAGGTAACTGGCATCGATGTAAGAACTGTCGGAGATGTCTATTCCTTGCATACAGGTGAATCTTTGGCTATGAATGCGGCCATATTACCTAAAGATGCTGCTAACCAGGCAGTTACTTGGTCTGTTGTAGACGGAACAGGATCGGCTACGATTGATGCGGATGGCTTGCTGAATGCTGTATCAGCCGGAACTGTAACCGTACAAGCTACAGCTGCTGACGGCTCTAGATTAGTTGGATCAAGAACGATAACAATCGATGCTATTCCAGTGGCCACAATCGCAGTATCTGCTGCAGGTGGAATCTCGACGTTGGCAACCGGTTCTCTACTTAACATGAGTGCCGTTGTAGCACCTGCTAATGCAACCAACCAAGCTGTCACTTGGTCTGTAGTGAACGGAACAGGTTCTGCGATCATCGATGGGACAAGCGGCGAACTTACCGCAGGTGACCCAGGGACAGTGACGGTGCAAGCTGCCGCTACGGATGGAAGTGGCATTGTTGGCAGTATTCAATTAACGGTAACAGCTGCGCCTATTCCAGTTTCTTCGATAACGATTACTGGTGATTCATCAGTTCAAACAGGTCAGAATATTCAACTAGCTGCAATTAGTGCACCTGCCAATGCAGCCAACCAAGCAGTCACTTGGTCTGTAGTGAACGGAACTGGTTCTGCGACTATCGATGGGACAAGCGGCGAACTTACCGCAGGAGACCCTGGGACAGTGACGGTGCAAGCTGCCGCTACGGATGGAAGTGGCATTGTTGGCAGTATTCAAATTACGGTAACAGCTGCTCCTATTCCAGTTTCTTCGATAACGATTACTGGTGATTCATCAGTTCTAACAGGTCAGAATATTCAACTAGCTGCAATTAGTGCGCCAGCCAATGCAACCAATCAAGCAGTTACTTGGTCTGTAGTGAACGGAACCGGTTCTGCGACCATCGATGGGACAAGCGGCGAACTTACCGCAGGGGACCCAGGAACAGTTACGGTGCAAGCTGCCGCTACGGATGGAAGTGGAATTGTTGGCAGTATTCAAATTACGGTAACAGCACTAACTCCACCTCCAGCTACCATTTTTGTCAATTCGATAACGGTAACCGGAGACCCATCCGTTCAAGTAGGACAATCGATTCAATTGGCTACTACCGTTACACCTGCAAAAGCGACGAACCCAACGGTAGAATGGTCTGTTTATAGTGGAACAGGCTCAGCCTCTATCGATGTGAATGGTTTATTAACGGGTATTACAGTTGGTACGGTTACGGTTAAAGCTACGGCAACGGATGGTTCTGCAGTGTTTGGATCGACTGCCGTTGAGATTACAGCGGTGAGTACAGGCGGGGCAACACCAACACCAACACCAACACCAACACCAACACCAACACCAACACCAATGCCGACACCGACACCAACACCGACACCAACACCGACACCAACACCGACACCAGTGGTTACGCCAACACCGACACCATCGGTAGAGCCTGTAGTGAAATTCAACGATCAAGTGGTTAATATTGAGCAAGTTATTTCCAGCATTAAGCAAAAGATAGCGGAAGCTGGCGCTAATCCGACTCCGTCCGTATTCACGGATACAAACTCTCATTGGGCAGCTGCTAGTATTGATCTTTTCATTAAATTAGGAGTTGTTAATGGTTATCCAAATGGTAGCTTCCACCCTAATGCAAGTATTACACGGGCTGAGTTCTCTACGATTATTGTTAAGCTATTTGATCTTTCCACTACCGTTACTGGAAGTAAATTAAGTGATGTTTCCGGTCACTGGGCAGAATCATCCATCACTGCCTTACAAGAGAAGGGGATTGTCTCAGGCTACTCGAACGGTACATTCAAGCCAAATCTTGCAATCAGCCGCTCTGAGATCATCTCAATAATATCCAAAATTATTAACCTGAACAGTGTGGTTACCACTACATCATCATCTAATTTCTCAGATATTAATAATACATGGAATAAGGTTCAGATTGAGAAAGCAGCCGCAGCCGGCATTATTCGCGGCGAGGGAAAGGGAGAGTTTCTCCCGAATAAACAAGCTTCTCGTGCTGAAGCATTAACCATTGTGTTGCGCGTGCTTCAAACAAACCCGGAGCTTAATGGACTTCTAGGATCGGTGAAGTAAACACCAATATGAAGTAAAAGCTAATATGAAGTGAACGCCAAATGGCAAGCCTCCTATCAAACGGAGGCTTGCCATTTTTGCTAATGATTAAGACATGGGAGTGAACTGCTTCATCATGTATCTCTCTCCACAAGCCAATCAATCATCTTGCGCGCGATGCTGACGTTCGGAGGGATAACGGGCAGATTGTCCAGATCGAACCAGTCCGCATGGACAATCTCTTCACCGTCCACCGTGATTTCACCACTCTCATACTCTGCCAGAAAGCCGATCATCAATGAATGAGGGAAGGGCCATTGCTGGCTGTCAAAATACGTGATGTTCTTAACCTTGAGGCCAATCTCTTCCATGATTTCCCGTTCTACACAGTCTTCCAGCGTTTCTCCAGGCTCGACGAAGCCAGCAATCAGTCCGTACATATTATTCTGAAAATGCTCGGAATGGGCCAGTAAGATCTGCTTGTCCTTCATGATGGCGGTAATCACCGCCGGAGCCAGCCGAGGATAGCTGATCAGACCGCATTGTGGACATACTCGGGAACGCTCACTGTGTGACAGGTCCGTGAGCGTGCCGCAGCGGCCGCAATATTGATGTGTCTCATCCCAAGCAAGCGTCTGCACTGCCTTGCCCGCCAAGTGAAACAGGTCCTCATCCATTAGCTCATACAATGAACGAAGGGGACGGAAGGCCAGACCCTCAGGTTCGGGGGATTCCGCTGGCACCTCCACAGCATAACAAGGAATACCTTCCAGGGTTCCGAGATATAATGTTCGAATGGGAGCGAGCGGGAGAGTTTCAATGCTCTGGGTTAACGGAATAGCGAGCCTGCCGGATACGTCCTGTACCAGCAGCTTGCCGGAGCTGAAGATGAACCAGTATGTGGGGTCTACAAAGTCCGGGTTGGCGATTATCGCCGGAATGTAGCGTTTATAAATGCTCTCTTTACGGTTGGACATGAGTATAACCACCTTTTCTTTTGCCTGTATATACGATTAATAAAGTACTTTGTTATGCAGCAGATCAAGCGCAGCTTCGATATCTTTAAGCTCTTCGGCGGACAACTGCTGGATACGCTCCACAAATCGGGTTTCAATCTGTCCGAACGCCTCGTGCATCATCGCTTTTCCTTTTGGAGAGAGACGAATATATTGCTTGCGCCGGTCTTCCTCGTCAGCAACCTTTTCGCATAATTGCTTTTCCGTTAATTTCTTCAGTTCCCGGCTCGTGTTCGGCATCGACATATGCAAACATTCACTGATCTCACTGAGCGTAACCGGCTGACTGACGGCAAGATACTCCACAATCTTATACTGAACAGGTGTAATCATTTCCGATTTCACACCTTTGGTCATGTCATATGTTATTTGATGAACGGCAGCTGTAAAGGCTACGAATTTTTGGAACAACATGTTCTGATCCACAAGATCACCTCTATCTGACACGATAGCAGAATTGTTATCATTAAACAATTATCATAATATAATTATCATTTGACAACTAAATTCAAGATGTGTTACCTTTTACTTATCAAATGACAAGTAAAGGAGCTTTACTATGAAAATGCTCATTATTTATACTCATCCGAATCATCGCAGCTTAAGTTATGCTTTTTTACAGGAAGTCATGCGGGGTAGTGAAGAGAACTCTTCTATAGAAGAGGTGAAAGTATTGGATTTGTATGAGGAAGGCTTTAACCCGGTTCTGGTCTTTAATGAGAATAAACGCCGCAGAGATATGTATACGGACCCGGATTTTGCCACTTACAGAGAACAGCTGATGTGGGCCGACAAAATTGTGCTGGTGTATCCGATTTGGTGGGGGCGTCCACCAGCTATGCTGATGGGATATATAGACCAGATGTTTGCTTCAGGATTTGCGTACAAGGAAGTGGGCAAGCTTATGCCGGAGGGGCTGCTCAAAGGAAAGTCAGTAGTGTGCATTTCCAGTATGAAGGGACCTGCTCATTACCCGCTGCTGATGCTCAATAACGCCCACAAAGCATTGATGCGAAAAGCGTTGTTCAGTTATGTAGGCATCCGAAAAGTGAAGTTCTTCGAATTTGGCAGCATGGAAAGTCCAAAGGGCAAGCAGAAGGAGAAGCTGAACAAGATTTATCGTTATTTTAAAGCGGTGGAAGGTTAATTATAAAAAACAGCTGAAGCAATAGGCTACTAGCCCATTACTTCAGCTGTTTTAAGGCGAAATGGTACTCAAACTCCCCACCTTATCCACCACAAACACCGGCACATACTGCTCCCCGATATCCGTCATAATGAACTCGTAGCCATTCTGGAATTGCCCGCTGATCACCGCGGAGCCGGTTACAGAACCTACATCACCCTGAAGCGAAAGGTAACTTCCATCCGAGTAGGCAACCCATTTGCCGTTAAGGTCTACACCAATCTCGCAGTTTAACGATACATTCTCAAAAGGATGATACTCCAGATCGGATGTAATAATCACGGGGTACTCCTGCACGATTTCAACAAACTGGTAAGCCCCGTCCAATTTACGGTATAACGCCGTCTGGTCATCAACACCGTCTCCAAGGTCCGCATTAGTTACAATAATGGAATCATCCGGCTGCAACTCATAGCTAGCGCCTGTAAGAGAGAATAGCACAGAAATGCCTTGCGACTGCAGCTCATAAGCGGTGAAAATATTCCGTCCATCGGCCCGCCCGGCCTCAGCCAGAGCAACCGGCACTTCGGAGGAGGACATAAATCTATTATCAAAAATAAGACTGTGCAGGTTCTCGAATCCAGGAAGAATATCTCCGGTTAAGGTAACCACGCTATTATCGTTATTCATCGCCGCATAATAGAGGCGGCCGCTGCTATCAGTTCCGGCTACGACAACCTTCGCTCCGTATCGTCCATGGGTGGAGATGATATTGGTATATTTGCCTTGCTCCTCACCACCTGGAAGCAGGCGGACGGGCTCAGCGATATTCCAGGCTAACCTTGTGGCGGCAACTTCTGGCGCAGTATCTTGCAGCGGAGCAAGCTCCCCATATAATTGGATGGACGCGGCATATTGGCCTGCCTTAGCCAACTTTCCGGCATTTTTAACCAGCTTCGTTGTATTTTTATCTATTAAAGTTAGTACTTTGGATGAGGTGAAGCCAGCTGAGCTGGCGAACTTGCGATAGGCTACGGCGTGTCCGGCAAAGGCGGTGATAGAATCGCTATCCATATCCTTGTTCAAGAAAATTTTCCCGCTGCTTTCGGTCTGTTCCTTCACCCACGGAGCCTTGTAATTATGGCTGGTGTAATTGTTTATCAGGGTCAAGGCACTATCCAGCATGGGCGCGAAGCTGCCTGCACCCGCTAAGGTCTTTAGCTTAGCTGTATCATGTGCCATAAATTTAGAAGCCAACTCTTCAGCTTTGGAGTCGGCAGATCCGTAGTAGGCATCGGGAATGAGCAGCAGATTCCATTTAAAACTATCTTCATTCGTGTCACTACTGGTCTGGCTCTGTGCAAGCTCAGCGAGAAATTGCTGCTTGAATTGCTTGAAATAGGCTGTGAACTGATCCGAAATGCCTGAAGCTGCTGATAACTGGCGATAATAGGCTTCATAGGGACCTCCGGGCTTCATATATGTAGTCTTCAGGGTGAGCAGGGTGTCATAGCTCTTCATGAATCCGGGGAAATCCTTAGTCGCTGCCTGTGCGCGTGCAGACAACACCAGTGTGCTCAAGCTGCTGCGGATCGTTGTTATGGGAGCCAACTCCGTAAGCCGGCTGGCGATGGACTCTTCTTTATAGTGAATGGACAGGTTGGCTGCGGCCTGCCGGAACTGATCCTCCGCGGCAATCAGGTCACCCGCAGCATACAGTCGATCGCCTGCCTGCACCGCTTTTATTTTGTCAGCGATCAGAAATATCTTCTCTCCGAGCAGTACAAACATAAAGATACACAGAATAATCATAATATTGCGCAGGGTTAATATTTGTTTGATCGTCATATAGGGTAGCCTCTTTTTCGAAATATAAGAGAATATCAGTTGGGTGCTGTTTTAACTTAATTTTCAGCTTACTCTGTCATAATGGCTTCAGGACGCTGAAATCGCGATTTAACATGCGTCATGGTGCATTACATTGCGTCAGTGCGCTCTATTAACTGCCTAATTCATTCTATTGAATTTCCGGGTCCCAGCGGTACTGGGTTTCGCGAAGCTCTGCTACAGTAAGGTCAAGACCGTTCCACGGCTCATGGGGATTGGCGGCTATTAGCTTGGACAGACGTAGAAAGCGGTCCTTAGGAAGCTCATGGGCGTATCTGCCGATAAATTCGGAGTGAAGCAGGACATATCGCTTCATTCGCACTGCCGCTCCGGCGACACCAGCGAGAATAGCTGTGCCCTTGTCCATTTGGAGGATCTGTACCTCATAGGTCTTCACATAGCGCAGCGTACGATCCTTGATCAGGTCAGGACGGACTTTGGCAATCTCGCCGATATATTCAGCAAGGAGCGGCTCGAAGTCCTTCAGCAGGAGCTGTTCGAGCTCCAGATCCATGTCCTTGCGCAGCAGGAAGCCATGCAGCAGGGCGACGCGCTGCCGGGAAATCCGGTCGCCGCGCAGCAGAATAGAGATTTCGCGCAGCTTCTCATATGCCAGTACATCATTCTCGCGGAGCACGGAGACGGCCTCCTGGCGGTTGAACTCCAGCCCTTCCTTAATCATGCCAACGTTCCGGCTGAGTAGCTGATTAAGCGCATGGAGATTCTCGTTCTGCCGGACCTTTCGCTGCGTATAGTACAGCAGCCCGATCAGTACAAGACCTCCGGCACCGCACAGTACCATCTGGCGGATGCTGTTGCCGAAATAGACCGCAGCCAGGGTGAGCAGAAGTGGGAGCAGGAGGCGTGTATGCATAGATCGGCCTCTGCTGGACACAGCATACTGCTCCACTGGGACCAAAGAGGACTTGCCGCATTTGCTGCACCGTTCTTCTGAAAGTGCGGTATAACGCCCGCAGCGCTTGCAGATACGTAACAAGTCATAGGCATAGCGAGGAGTCTTGAAAGGGTGAAACGTAACGGGCTTCTTGTTACTCACGGCCGGGGTCACCTCCGTTAAGAGCGGCAAGGAGCCTCTCGTCAATATCCTCACGGGTGAGCGGCTTGCGCTGGCGTGAGGCATAGATAGAAATCTGAATTACGGCATAGAGGAACGTAATCCCGAGAATAACGTATGAGATCATGGAGCTATTCCTTTCTCTTGAACGGCGAGTCGGTGAAGAAGTTCCATAGAATGACGATTCTATTACAGCTTCGTAACCGATACGACAGTCTTAAAGTTGAAGTTTACAAGGTTTAATTATATCATAATGGCATACTATTTACAGAATTTAGCTTTCCTGGTGATCCAGTCATATGCGCCTAATATAACACAAGAGGAGCCATATTTATGCTTCAGAAACAGCTTAGCAACAGAACAAGCAAGACTAGCCTATTACGTATTTTTCCGGCACTACTGCTGGCTCTGTGTCTCGCTGCTGCTCCCTTTGGAGCTGTGCGGGCCTATGCGGCAACAACGGCGCAATCTCATATTGATGCTGTGCTGCTGATTGATGTCAGTAATTCCATGAACACGAGCGACAAGAACAAGATCGCCAATGAAGCGATGAAAATGTTTATAGATATGTTATCCGCGCAAGGGGATAAGGTGGGCATTGTAGCTTACACCGATAAGGTACAGCGCGAGAAGGCCCTGCTGCAGATCAGCTCTGCCGGGGATAAGCAGGATCTGAAGGATTTCATTGACGGGCTGGATCGTGGGGCCTATACGGATATTGCAGTCGGTGTAGAGGAAGCCGTTAAGGTGCTTCAGAACGGAAGCGACCCGGCCCATGAGCCGATCATTGTCATGCTTGCGGACGGTAATAACGATCTCAACGAGGCAACAGGCCGGACACAGACTCAATCTGACGCGGAACTGAAGACTGCGGTGGAAACCGCCAAGAAGAATGGGTATCCCATTTATACCATTGGTCTGAATGCCGACGGCAAGCTGAACAAGCAGAGCCTGGCCGATCTGTCCGACCAGACAGGCGGCAAAGCGTTCTCCACAGATTCACCCGATGATCTGCCGCAGATCCTCAGTGAGATTTTTGCCAGCCATTTGAAGCTGAAGGTAGTCCCTGTGCAGTCTATTACGGCAAATGGCAGCTATCAGGATGTGACGGTGAACGTGCCTAACGGCAGTGTCCTGGAAGCCAATATATCCATTATGTCAGCACAGCCTGTGACCGCGAAGCTCACGGACCCGTCTGGGAAATCGGTGGCGATTCCGTCATCCGATGTCCTGCTGTCCAAGTCCAAGACGTATAGCCTGCTCAAGCTGTTGTCACCGCAGCAAGGCGATTGGAAGCTGTCGATCAAGGGCGTGCCTAAGGATAAGATTGATATTAATCTCGTATTTAACTATGATCTAGAGCTCAAAATGGACGCCTTACCATCAGCCACTTACAAAAAAGGTGATAAAATTGATATCAGCTCCCACTTATTCAACAATGGTGCTCAGGTAACCCTCAGTGATTTGTATCAAGATATGAAGGCAGTGCTGCTCGCTACGGATACGGATACGGGTGTTTCCGAGGAGATTCCACTGGATAACACCGGCGCTGTATTCAAGGGGACCTTCGAGGTCAAAGACAGCCATAATTATGAGCTGAAGGTCCGGGCAGAGGAAAGCAGTTTCTACCGTGAAAGTGATGTAGTGAAGATCAGCGCCAAGAGTGGGGCAGCGGGAACAGCCGGGACGGGAACGTCAACCGGCAGCACTGAAGAACCGGCCAAGGAGGCTGCTTCATACACCTTGTATTACATCATCGGCGGCATTGTGCTGCTATTGGCGGCAGGGATAGCATTCTGGTTGTTCCGCAAGCAAGCCACACGCGGCTTCGTCGGCCAGATCGTAGTTGAAGTACGGGACGGAAATACGGGCGAGAAAACGTACCCTCAATATAAGAAGCTGGCGGCGTTCAGAGGGAAGTTCAATCTCCACCAGTTGCTTCAGCTCGCTCCTGAACTGAAGGAAAGTGAACAATTGATCTTCACGCCAGGCAAGAATGACAAGCTGCTGCTGCGTAGTAGCGGGAGCATATCTGTAGAGAAATCCGGCCGTGCTGCCGATACGACGCGTGGTCTGGAGCTTAAGAGTGGCGACCGCATTTCAGTGGTGCTGCCGACAGTAGATAAGACGATTTTGTTGGAATACTTAATATAGTCAGCTTTAGGAGGAGATTCTATGAAACCGGTAGTCAGAGAACATATTCAACAGTTGGACGTATCGCTTGGTGGGGGTATTGTCAGTGATAAAATCAGGGTAGATACCATTGATAATCCGATCCTGATCATCGGACTTGGCGGCACGGGTATTGATGCCCTGCTGCGCCTGAAATACCAGATTAACCGCCGCTTTAAGCTGCCTGAAGATCCATTGTCCAAGAAAAAACGGGATAAGCCCGATAATGTAGAGTTTTTGGCTTTTGAGACCAATGAACAGGACCGTGGCAAGAAATATAAAGGTATCGGCCTCGACCCGCAGAATGAATTTGTACTGCTGGCGAATGCCGAAATCGGCGGGCTGCTGCAGAACCGCAGTATTCTTGAACCCTACATTACAGACTGGCTGTCACCGGAGCTTAGTATTACCGATGGCATGAATGGTGCTGCCGGGGTGCGTCAGGCTGGACGTCTGTTGCTGTTCACGAAGATTAATCAAGTGGTTGGAGCCATCGACAAGAAGATCAAGACGTTGTCTGTTGGCACCAGCAAGAAGCTGATGGTCTTTCTTCTGACAGGACTGTCCGGCGGAACGGGCAGCGGGGCTTTTCTGGATATCGCTTATATCGTGCGCGGCATAATTGAACGTGACTTTGGCTCGGCCGGGATTGACCGGGTGAACACACTCGGTTATCTGTTCACACCAGACGTGAATCTGGCGAACAAAAGCCTCAGCGAGCATACACGTGAATATATTCGCAAGAACGGTTACGCCGCGCTCAAAGAGCTGGATTACTGGATGAACGTAGACAGCCGTGGCGAGCGGTTCCGCCAGCAGTACGGGAATATCCTGACAGTGAATTCACCGCTGCCGCCATTTAATCTGTGTCATCTGATCTCCGCAACCAATACCGAAGGCAAGCTGCTGGAGAACGCCTATGATTACTGCATGAATGTAACGGCAGAGAATATTACGAACTTTATGGCCAGCGAGGAAAAACAGTCGGGTGAGGAATTTGCTATCCACGACTATATCAGCAATATCCGCACGAACATTGCGCAGATGAATAAGACTTATCCAGCCAATTACGAATATAACATTATCGGTGCTTCCTCTGCCGTGCTGCCTATTGAGGAAATGACAACTTATCTGGCGTTCCGGCTGTTCGACAAAATGGATAAAATGTTCGAGCAGGCTCCGGGCCAAGAGGATGTTGAGAAGTTCGCACGCAAGCTCGGCATCGATCTTGACAGTATGATTAAGACCTTTGAATCCCGCGTGCCGGAGCCGCTGCCTGGCTACCAGAACAGCGAGCGTCTGAGCCATGCCAATGTCATCAAGAACCAGGTCGTCAGCATGGATACGGAGCTGGAGCAGAATTTCCTGTCCCGTGCTCGTGAAGAATTTATTAAGGCTAAGAAACAGCTTCCCGGTGAAATCGTCGGCCGTTTTGGTGAAGAACTGGAACGAATCTTCCTGCATCCTGAGCAGGGTCCGTTCTATGTCTCACGGCTGCTCTATACCGAGAAGGGCTTTTGTATTCTGAAGCTGATTCAGTCCTATATCGAAGCCTTGCGCGAGAGCCTGCTGCGCCTGCCGCGTGATATTGAGACCGCGCAGGACAGTGCGGATGAGAAGCTGGGCGATGCCCGCAGCGCTTTTGTATCCAAAGAGAAGAAGAAGAATGCTTATATAGAAGCAAAGATCAATGAATATTGGCTGCATTCCGATGTGGAACGCACCGAACAGATGATTCAATTCTATGAGGATCTGTATGAGGGGCTGAATGAAGAGAACAGCCGGATATACGGTGTATTTACGGAAATCCTGAGCGCACTCAGCTCGATTTTTGCCAAAAATGGAGACCTGCTTATCAATGGTGGGGAGCAGGCCGATCACAAAGGAAACAAGACTTACTACTGGAATATTGTCAATGTGCCGGATATTTCGGCGACGATCTCGAAGGTCATGGATCAGAAGGACGGGGACGATCTCATCCGTGATTTCACCCGCGATATGCTGAACCATTCCGGACGTTGGGTCAAAGAGCAGGAGATCGACATTGTGCGCTCCATTTCCGAGTTCCTGAGCGATAAATTTGGCGATCTGATCACCCGCTCGATGGAAGATTTCCTGGTGATGAAATACGGCAATGAGGAGCCACTCGACAAGTTCGTGGAGCGGATTATCGCCGGTAGATTGGACGAGGATGCTGTGCCGATTTTTCATCTCAGCAATAGTTCAGGCAGTCTGCACTTCCCGTCATGGGGTTTCGTGTCAGTGCCGCTGAATACGCCGGGTATCCTGAAGGGAATTCGCAATTATCAGAATAATGCGCTGGGCAAATCGCAATTTACGATTAAGGAAAGCCAGGTGAAGAACCGGATTTTCTGGCTGAATACGCGCAATGGGGTGCCGCTCTTCGTCTATACGCCGCTGCGGGTGTTCGAAGAGAACTACGAGCGAACCATCCTTGACAAGGAAGGGATTGGCCGCCATCTGGTCATGACCGACAAGAACAACTGGACCTATCTGCCTTCCCCGATTCCAGAGAAATCATGGGGTGATACCTATATCAATCCTCGTGTCCGTGATTACAACGCTCGTGTCCGGGCTGATTTTGCGCAAGGCATGGAACTGGGAGTCATTATCGAAAAAGGCATCGACGAGAACACCAGCAGCCGCTATTCGGTCGTGTTCACAAAGGAATTTGATCTGGAGAAACTGCTGAGCGGTTATGATCTACAGCTGCAGTTGGCACGTCCGAACCTTGGTGAAGTGAAAAAGGCGGCCGATGCGCTTAAAGAGCTGAGCGAGAAGGGGCTGGAGCGCGAGAGCGTTAAGGATATTTTTGGCAGCATCAATAGAGATATGGCCCAAGAGAATCTGATTCGTTCGCCGCAGCTGATTAGCCGTGTCCGTGAGGAGCTGGCGAAGTATGCCACAATTGCCGCTAAAGCTGCTGAGCTCGAAGTGCTGCTGCACCAATATCTGGATGAGGACAAATGGATGGACCAATTCATCGAGGCTTTGTATACCGACAGCATTATCAAAAAAGGCGCTTTGTACGTCTATGACCGTGATGAAGAGGAAGATGCTTGGGAGCCATTCGCCAACTTAATGAAAGAACGCAGCTACGTGGAGCATGCCGTATACCGTCATTTCCGCGAGCTGGATGAGAAGAGCCGCAGTGTGCTGCTGCGCAAGGCGGCGCGCCGTGCCAGTGAAATGACTGCTGCAGAAGATGTAACTCCACTGCTGTATAAGCTGGAAGGGCTGTATGTGTCGTTTCTGGAGGCGCGGGACAGTCTGGAATATGAACGGGTAGAGCATGCCAACGGGGACGAAATGTACGGATTCTACAAGAGCATGACTGGAAAGCTCGGCAGTATCCGCAGAAAGCTGAAATAATCAGATGAGCAAATCGCTGGTTTTGTTTTATGCTGAACAATATGCAGCACAGGAAGAGGCGCTGCGTGCACAAGGAGATGGACGCAGCAGCATCCATTATCCGGCCCTGTTCCTGTTCGTAGGCGACAAGGTAACTCCGGCCATCGGTCCAGTGCTGGATGGCTGTGAACGGAAATGGGATAACGCTGGTGGTGTGATGGCAGTGCATGCGGTATCTGGAGAAGGCGGCGGGAAAGGTGCTGCGGCTGACCGAGCCGATTATGGTGCGGGAGGAAGAGACCGGGTCATGGCGATGCCGCTGCCTGGATCGGCTGGGCGAGATCCCCGCACGGTCCGTCAAGATGTCTACCGCGAATTTCATGAGGATAGCCGCTATCTGGCCGAGATGAACCGGACTCTGCGACGTTTGAGCAATAGCATCGCGGACTTCGGCCGCTTGTATTCATCCTTTGACGTAATCCATCTGTCTATTATTACGCGGGTAGACGACCCACTTAATGTGCTGCTACCGCAAATTACGCTGCTGGCCCGGGCTATTCTTGGCCAATCCTTTAAGTCGGTGCAGACCGACCTGTTCGCCTTGATCAACGAGCGGGAGCAAGGTGAGAATTTTGGCTATTCCAGCTCGGTAGGGCTGGCCTTTCTGCGGGAGTTGGACGGAATGCAAGCGGGAGATTATACCCTTAGCGCACCGCTGCTCGTGACCGAAGACGGGCTTTCGATTCCGGTTGTTCACGGCCCTTCCGCGCTGTTCGATCTGGTCTACCTGCTCTCCGACAAGAATGAGCGCGGGATGATGTCGGTTCACGGCATGAATGACAACTATGAGATCATCGCTCACATCAGCCTGTTGAAGAATCGGGTCCGCCCTGCTTCCGACCATGCCACTGGACATGGCGGTTATAACAATATGACCTTCAAAAGCGGGATCAGAGGCAGTACAGGCAGACAAGGTTATGCCTCCGCAGGCTTCGCCGGTGTCCGCAGACCTAATCTGCAGATTGCACTGGCTGTGCTGTATCATGCCTTCCGACGGCTGGACGCCAGCTTGCGGGAGGGCAGTCCTTGGACCCTGCGTGACCGTCAGTCTCTGCTCGGCTTGGACGCTGAAAGTCTGCGGGAACGTGCAGGACAGTTGCTGCCGGAGGAATCCGGGCTGACGGAAATGACCGGGCTGATGAGCCACGGCCGTCCATCCTATGCCGAGCTGAGACAGCTATCGCTGCGCGAAGCGGAGCAGCAGCTGTTCGGTGAGGGGGGCGAGGTGTACTTCCGCAATAATTTTGCGGCTGAAGCGGATAGAAAAGCCGCTTCGATAGAGCCTCTCCACGAATGGCGTGCGGTTCTGGCGGCACAGGAAGCAGCCGTTCCGGTGGTGACTTTCTATCAGCTGGCTGAGTGGACTGCGGATCGTGATGAGGCCGGGAACGGAAGTGTGCTGCATCACCTGCGTCAGCATATGGCAGGCTTGCGCACGGCCATTGCTTCCGCGCAGACGGAGCTTGATGGGCTTTACGCGGAAAGCGTGGAGCGCCAGTCTTTTCAGCGGGTGCCATTGTTCGACAAACGTACGGTGCGGAATTTCATTCATTATTTATTCTCCACGGTTTATGGTCGGAGATACGAGCTGCTGCGCCTTGAAACCGAGCTTGCGCTCTGCCACCGGCTGGAATCTGCACTGGAACAGCTGCATGTGGAGAGCATAAGTCGAGTACAGGCCATGGAGGCGCTGGAGGATGAGCTGCGAAGTGCTGCAGTGGGCAGCATCGGACGTACGGATGCCACTACGGGTCAGAATATTATGGAATATTATCGCTCCGTGACCGAAGAGGTCATGAAGGACATCGAAGTGCGACGTGGATCGGGTGTGTTTTTTAGCGAGCGGTATATGGGCAGTATGTCCAAATTGCTGGAAAAGGGCAAGGCGGCTGTAACCGAACGCCTGATTGATATTTGCCAACGGGAGCTGCTGACAGCAGAGCCGTTTGCGCTTTCCTTCGAGGAAGAGCTGCTGCGGCGCGCCAATGTTGCGGCTGCCTACGAGAATCGTCAGGTGCTCTCCAGGGAAGAGCTCTTCAAGCAGCTGTACCACAGTCTGGAAGAGGGCGCAGTTGTGAATGTCAGATTGTTCGAATACACGCAGGAGCATCGGCATGAGGAGAAGTATTTCTTCGGCGACAGTGCCTCCGAGTTCCTGCGGTACGCCTTCGGCGTGGACGAGACGACTCGCATCTACCGGCTCGGGTTCGTGCATGAGCAGCGCAGAAGCGGGGTCGAGAAGCTGAATCTGATGGGTGGTTTCCATCTGGAGGATCTGCTCTATTATCGCAACGGCAAAGTTTACTATGAGACTTACGCTCAGAACGGCTACCAGTTGCATGGTTTGGATGAGGAGCAGCTGCCGGCGCTGCGATAAATGCATCGCTTGGTGAGCAGGTGATTGGGGTTTTCGGTTCGAATAAACCAGCTTAGTGTTTAGGCGGACACAGAATACGCTATTTCCTAAAAAACTATCATTTTCATGTGCTTGTGGACTCAGAATCCGTTATTGACCTGAAATCCAGCTAAATAGGGCAATGCATCCATGAATAACGGAGCCTCAGTCCGCTCAAGTCTCTTTTTGCCATCCTGAGCCGTAATAAGGTCCGGACAGTCCGTCTACGGCTAGTATCTCTATTATCTGGCTCTCGAAAACAAATTAGAGTGTTTGGATCGATGGGTATGTAACTATTACCGGTGAATAGCTTTACGTTGAACAGAAACTTTTGGCGAAATGATGTATTCTTCCAACAACATTTCCATAAATAGCCTATTATAGATACAATAATGTATGAAATACAACATTCCATGTGAAACGTGACTCTACAGTGAGTGAATGCTGTATTTTATACACCATTTACGATTTACGCTTATAACAGGGCAAGGCCGAACCGCTAAAGCGGGGGATATGAAGTGATTTAGACTTGTACTGGGCAATATTTCTCTTATGTTCCTCCGAAGAAAGGATGAATAATGATGCAGCGAAAAATCAATCCGCTCCTGCTCCTCTTCAGTCTGCTCGGCGCGGGGGTCGCCTTTCTCCTTGGCGAACTGCTGCTGAGCCGCTGGCTTGGCGAAATGCCGTCTATTTTGCTTGTCGGCATCTATTTTGCCATAGTAGCGCTTGGTGTCGGAGTGGGCTGCCTGCTGGCCGAGATGATCACCCCAACGCTGAACGGATACTCCTGGAAGCAGCGTTACCTGGGTTTATCGTGGAAGCTGCTGCCGCTCACAGTGGTGCTGCTGTTTGGAGTTGGCGCGGTTACGGAGTTCGTCTATGAGCTGAACTTCGGCGGTGTGAGGCCGGTTAAAGATGTAGTGATGGTCATTGATGACTCCGGCAGTATGATGCAGAGCGATCCGAATAACAGCCGCTACTCGGCGGCGCAGTCGCTGGTAATGCAAATGGATGAAGATAATCAGGCGGCTGTGCTGACCTTCAGTGACGATACCCAAGTGGTTCAGCCGCTGATCTCTCTGTCCAAATCGGCAAACCGCGATAAAGTATCGGCTGCCATCGGCAATCTGCAGACCACTGAGGGCGGCACGAATATTAGTGGTGCGCTTAACGAAGCGTTGAATGTTATCAATGGTGACGGCCAATCTGCCCGGGGCGCCATGGTTATTATGCTGTCCGATGGAGCCAGCCAATTCGATACAACGCGTGAATTGCAGTCCTATATAGATCGCGGCATTGCCGTGAATACGATTGGACTAGGGATGCAGGACCCGGCAGGCTCTGCGCTGTTGCAGGATATCGCCAACGCAACGGGCGGACAATATTATGATGTTACGGACGCGGGCCGACTGGGCTCGGTGTTCCAACAGATTTATGATCGTCTGGGAGACCGGACCTTGCTTACAGATCGCAGTGACGCGACCAAAGATAGCCCCTACTATGCAGTGGTCAGAATACTATCGTTGCTGCTGATTGGTGCGGCGCTTGGACTGGGGCTGGGCATTGTGTTTGATAACCGTCATTTAGCCAAAAGCTTCGGCATAGGCGGTGCGGTATCGGGTCTGTTCGCGGGTCTGGTTCTGGAGTTCGGCCTTAGCAGTCATTCCTTCCTTAACGGTCTTATACGCTTAATAGCCCTGCTCGTTCTGGCAGCCATTATTTCCTTATTTACGGGAATTGTGCCTGTAGGAGAAGGACGGTTATATCGTGGCAGCAGACGGAACACAGAAGTTCCTGCTGCGGCGAAAGACAGCTTCCCTACACCACGCAGAAATAGGGGCAGCAAAGGATTTTAGTGCAGTTGAAAGGAGCCTATAATCATGAGGTACGCCGAAGTGGACTCATCCACACCGGTCATTACGGATGTCACCTCCCGGGTGGAGGAACGTTTCTGTACGCTGAGCTGGCGCTGGCCCGAAGGGGTGCAGGCGGTCTGCATCCATAAGACTTCCGCAGAGGATCGGGAGAGCGGAGAAGTCCCGCCGCCCGGGATGAAGCTCTATACTCGTGAAGAATATAAGGCTAATAATGGTTACCGTGACCGGCTGGAGGAAATCGGTCTGGTCGCGTATACCGTATACATCCGCCTCACAGAGGACGGGGAGACCCTGCTGGTACGGCAAAGTAACGCAACCAACCGCATAGTTGTCAGCGCAGGCAAGGCCCGGATCTATTATTCTATCGTTCAGAACAAAGGCTGGTTCGGGAAGCAAAAAACAGTACATATGGCGATTACGGCGGAGGTACCGGTTCCGCGGGATGTACTGTGCTATGTTAAGAAACGGGGCGGTCATCCGGCGGGCAAAGAGGATGGTGTGCTTTTTCCATTCGTGCAGGATTTCGCTGCCGGGCGTAATGTGCTTCCGCCTATTGAGATCGGCAAGGAGGACTTCGTGCGCATCTTTTTCACTGACGGCCGCAAGTATGGACTTTACTATGAATTGGTGCCGGAGTGAGTTCAGCTACTGCTTTTGAAGCGAGTTTTATGGCGAAGTCAATGGAGATGTGAAAGCCCATAAAACTTAAGGAGGAAGAAGAAATGTCTTTTTTTAGCCGCTTTATGAAAAAAAACCAGCCGCAGCCACGGCCGCTCTTTTATGATATTGTGTGTCCGTTTTGCTTCACCAAGTTTGATCCTGCGGATGTTGTCTTTCGGGCAATGCATAGCCGGGAGGACGATGAGAATTATGCACTGGGCGAGGATGATGCGCTGAATAAATACCGTGAGCGTTTTGGGCTGGATTCAGTGGATGATGTGGAAGCGATACTTAAACCAGTGGATATTCCTGAGGAGCATCACCATTACACCGATCATGTGCTGACGGGTTTGACTGACCGCTATGGTGTGCTGACGCGCAGACGGCTGTGTCCGTCCTGCCATAATGAGCTGCCCGTGACAGCGGGCAAGGTTCCGAGCAATATTATCTCGATCATCGGGGCCTCCCAGGTTGGGAAATCAGTGTATATGACCTCATTGATCCATACGCTGCAGAATACAACGGCAGGCCATTTTGACGCCGCCTGTATGCCGCTTAATGCAGAGATCAGCCGCAAGTTCCGCACACTTTATGAAGAGCCGCTCTTCGAGCGTGGAGATCTACTGGCTTCTACGCAAAAAGAGAGAATGCAGGAGCCGTTTATCTTTCAATTTGTGTTTAAGGATGAGGAGAAACCGCCGCTGACGCTGGTCTTTTTCGATGTGGCTGGTGAAGGTATGGTGGATCAGGATTATTTGGGGCTGCACGGACAGCATATCAAGAACTCTGCCGGTATTCTGTTTATGGTCGATCCGCTGCAAATCCGCTCCATTCGGGAGAAGATTCGGATTAACATCGGTGACCGCCCCGGCGAATGGGTCTCGCAATATGACGAGCCGCGCGATGTGGTGCTGACCATGTTCGGTGATTTTATCGCCTATCAGGAGAAGAGCAAAACCGATATTCCGACAGCTATCGTACTGGCCAAGAGTGATATGCTGCATTCCTTGAAGGATGAGGATGGCGATTACATCAAATCCAACAGCAATGTGTTCAACAATTACGTTCACCGCAAAACGTTGAATCTGGATGAGGTCCGGAATATCGACGGTGAAATCAGCCGTTTTATCAGCAAGGTGGACCGTCCGTTCAAGGATACGATGGATGTGTACTTCTCTAATACCGGCTACTTTGCCGTATCTGCACTGGGCAGCAATCCCGTCAATCAGAAGATTGAAGGTGTGGTCAGTCCGATCCGGGTGGACGAGCCGTTTATCTGGCTGCTGCACAAGCTGCATTATATTGAGGGGAGCGACGGCCCGTGAGTACCTTTTCAGGGTCCAAGATCACTCAACAGATGTATACCCGTGAGCGCCGCGGGGTTTACCGTTCGACAGAAGGTTTTGATACGGTAGCGAAGTCGGAGAGCCTGGATAATAATTTTGTCAAAAAAACATTGCATCCCTTCTGCCTCTACGATGCACCAGCTGAGCTGACTGTGCGCGGGGAGAAGCAGGAGGCGTTATATCCGGCTGCGCTGCACCTGTTCCATACGGAGTCAGGTGAAACAGTTATCGGAAACAGTCAATATCAGGCGACGGATTTTACCGGTCAGCGCAGCGCTTTCTTCGCGCATAACTATGTAGTTCCAGCCTCCCGTGCGGAGGAGATTGTGTTGAGCTATGCGGACTGGCTGCAGGCGGACTTTGCGGGGAGTTATGAAGGGGAGCTCGGTGGTACTTTGCCGGAGCTTACGTCTATTCCCGTCTTGCGCAAAGTGCGGCGCTCCGATCCGTTAGCGGTTCTGCGCTCACTGGGTTTTGGAGAAGAATTATTCAAGGCGCTGCTGCAGGCTGTTATGACCTCGGTGGCTGGCAAGAAAAAGATATATGTAGCGCTCGATGTGCCAATCTCGGAGCTTTCGGCACGGGCTGCGGAGCTTACAGAGCACATATTCGCCGCGCTGCCGTATGAATTCCGCCGGAGGCTGGGTGTGATCACCTATGCCAATGAGCCCAAAAGCCGCAAATATATTCACCTTACCTTTGTGGAAAAGGGTTCGCTTCGCCCTGGTGACCGCAGTGTGGAGAAGGATTTCACCTTCGACCTGGCCTCAGGCCGGATAGGCAATGCGGATTTCGGTGAATCCCGGCAACCCTACACAGATCTGGTGTGGAAGATGCTCGGACTGAAGGCAGGCGGGTTGGATGACTTTGCCCGTTTTGCTGATTCCATGCTGGCTGGAGATAGCGGAGAGCGTAAGCTTTCCCCTGCGCTCTATAATGAGCTGGCTGTTTTTTATGAGATTGAGCAGGGTAATGAAGCTCTCTACACCGAGAACAAAAGCGCTGTGCTGGGCGGATTGCTCTCCTATCTGCAAGCAGATGGGGCTATAGATACCAGAGTTCGATTGAATGATATGTTTCTGGAGCGTTTTGACCGTGAATATGATCTCATCCGCCAAAAAGGCGTTCTCGTGCCAGCGGTTATGGAAATCTTCAAAGAGTATTTCACGCTGAAAGGGCACACCTATAAGGTTAAAGTTGTTGATTATTTCATCAATGGCATGCTGAATAGTCAATCCGCCGGACGTGAGGATGTACTGGGCGCTGCTTACGGTATTATCGAAAGCAATGATGAGCTTAGCGAAGCCTTTTTTAAACGAGTGCTGGCTCAGCCCGTGTTCCGCAAACAGCTGCTGGAGCCTTATATTGAAGCCCGGCTGGCTGCCGCAGCCAAGTCCGCGGATATCATGGGCTTTGTGGTCCATTGGGGGCGCTTTCTGCCGGAGGCGCTGCAGCAGCCTTTTGTCAGGGATGCGGTCAGGGACTATTTGATGGAGAAGCTGCAACGGGAGACTGATCCGGTGGCAGCTGTTACGGCGATTCATGAAACCGTGGATAAGGTGGAAAAAGAGCGGCGCAAAGGGGCTGGGCTTTCAACTGAGGTGTTATCGTTGCTGCAGGAGCTTACGGCGGTGGCGGACCGCTTCTTGCTAAACCGCTTGTCGCTCTCTGAGATGTCGCAGGAGCAGTTGTTGGAAATTGCTTTTTTACGCGATCCCCGGGAGGGTATGGCTTGGCAGCCGCCGCTTGATCTTATCACTAAGCAAAAAGCCAATGCGCTTCGAGCCGCTTACCGCTGGTTTGGGGAGGAGAAGCCAAACGAGGCTATTTTCAATAAGCTGTCGCCGAAGGAATTGGATGATGTGCAGCTGTTGGGCAGACGCTGGCTGCAGGAGGCACGGACGCTGGAGCCGTTCGATCGGCTTCCGCTGGCTTTCTACCACAGCAGTGACCGCGAGGGCGGACCGCTCGATTATGACGAACTGCTGAAGCTGGTCAACCGCAAAGCCGGAGCGGACAAAGAGGATGTCTATCGGTTTCTGGCTTGGTCGCAAGGGAATCCTTTGTTCGCAATCTCGAATAAGAAGCTTCATCCGGCTTACCGGCGGGCGATCCTGAAGTATTTCCAGAAGCATGATCGCGAAGCCTTCAAGAGCCGTGATTTCCGCAAAAGCTATGTTTCCGCAGCAGGCCCTGCCCTGCAAAATGTCTACAATGAGGCCCGCTCCCAACTGGCTTCGCCGCTCGCGAAGTGGATCAGCCGCAGCCGATTTCAACTCCTGATTTCCGGCTCCCTGCTGGGAGTCGTGGTGATTATCGCAATTATTATCATCAGTATGCTGCGTCCAGAGGGGACAGGCACCGCCTTGCCGGAGACAAGTCCTTCGCCAACTCCCGCTCAAACGGCCGTTAGTCAGCTTCCACCTGCTTCGGTATATCTGAAGAGCAACAGTGATGTGAAGGCAGGCAGTGTGCTGGTGTTCACCTTCGCCAAAGCTGATGAATGTCTCCAGTTCAAGCCGAGTGAGATTGGTCTGGTCGACTCCGCAGGGAAGATTACGGACACCTACAAAGTAGTCTCCACCAAGAGTACCTGTCCGGTTCCAGCTTCGGGAGCGCCAGGAACAGCGGATCAGGACAACGCCGCTACTGGCGGGACCGCAACGGACGGAGATTTCGTTGGGAAAACAGCGACGAACGGAGGCAACACGGCTGATACAGTATCAAAAGATGAGGCCGCTGCTACGTCTGCTAATACTGCAGGCAATAACAGTTCAGCCTCTGCTACTGCGGCTGGCAGCTCCGAACAGCCGACTGTGCCAGATACGGGACAAGCAGTCTCACTCCAGGTTGATGTCACACTAGAACCAGGAGTAGTGTTAGTGGAGGGCAGTGTGCTTAAAGCCGGGAATTACTCGCTGACTTTGCAGCCAGATCCAGGTTTAGCATCAACCCCTGACTCAGGTGAGCCAAGTGCTGTGCCCTCAGATACCGCAAGCCCGGAAGTAACAGCAGAATAACATCGGAAACTCCTGAACTGCGCAGGACCTGTACCGAGAGGTAAGGGTCTGCGCGGATTCAGGAGTTTTAAATTTAAAATAAGTATTTACAATCTACTAAGCTGATGTATATAATGTACTTAAATCAGTTGCAATTAATTTTTTGCTTTTTTTTGACTTTAACTGTGCTTGTTTCGGAAACATATACTATGGATAGGAGGAGATTTAAATGGATACTTTGGCGATAATCCTTGAGGTATTATTAGGTCTGATGTTTCTAATGGCAGGTTCTATGAAGGTGTTCGGATCGAAAATGCAGGTGGAAAGCTTTAAGCATTTGCGACTGCCGCAATGGTTCAGAGTGGTTACCGGATTGATGCAGTATATTGGGGTTATTGCGCTTATCATGGGCATTTGGGAGCCCAGCTGGGCGGCATGGGCAGGCATTTGGTTTGGAATTATGATGTTGTGTGCGATCTTGTCCCATGTGCGAGTTAAGGATTCAGTAGCGAATTCACTTCCCGCCTTCGTGCTGATGGTGCTGGCTATAGCAGTCACTGTGATCCAATATTCGGATTTGGTCAATTAACACCACTCATGTATAGAACGAAATAAGAAATCGCTTGTCTGGTGAGTAGTGGATGGAAACTCCATTCGGCCGGAGGCGGTTTTTTTTGCATGTTATGAGGGGCAGGCTGCTACCTCGTATGTTGCCCCTCAAGGGGAATACATCATATAATGTGCTTATGCTGAACGCATATTGAATTTCAAGCGAAATAAACCATAGACAGCATAGAAGAAAGGAGAATGACCAGTGAGCATAGCGAATCGAGGGATTGATTTTGGTCCGCCACATTTTAAAATAGCGATTCACGCGATCGTATGGTTAGCTAAAAGCGGCGGTATTTTATCCAGTGCGATGATTGCCAGCGAAGTGGATTCCCATGCTACCTTTTTGCGTAGAGTGCTTCAGGCTTTGGCAAGTGCCGGGATTGTTGAATCCAAGGGAGGACGGGAAGGGGGATATATGCTCAACAAACCTCCAGCCGAGCTAACCTTAGGAGATATTTATAATGCAGTCGCGATTGTGGGGCGGGAGCCCCTCGAAGAGGGTAACTGCGGCGGGCAGGCAGGCGAACAATTGGATCTGGAATTGGAAAAAATCCTCCGGGAAACCGAGCAGCATACGATTCAATATCTGCATCAATTTACGATTGCATATGTCATGTCCCTTGTAGACTTCTTTCAAATATAGAATTGAATAATATAAATCCTTGTGAATATATTCTAAACAACTTACAATGAATTAGAACTATTTTTTGAACATTAAAATTAAATATTAATTTTGAAAAAGGTGCAGGTTCTGTCATGAGAGCCTGCTTAAAAGGGAAGTCCGGTGCAAATCCGGCGCGGTCCCGCCACTGTAAATGCAGAGCAGCTCTTTCATAGGCCACTGTCCGAGAACTAGGATGGGAAGGTGAAGAGACGCGATCGATGCATAAGTCAGGAGACCTGCCTTTTTCGTGAACGTTTCTATTCTTCGAGGGGTGAGAATGTGGAACATATGTAGATTGATAGTGTCACTGGAGCTTTATGCACCGCAGACCTCAATTATGTATTCTTCCCGGACCGCCCTTATTAGGGCGGTTTTTATGTTGCGTTATAGGAATTTTATAATACCCAATTCATTCACAGAAAGAGGTTAACTATGAAGAAGATTCTCTCCTCCAAGCTGCTTACGCTTGGTCTGGCCTTATTGCTCGTTATTTCGATTCTAGGTCCGTCGCTTGTTCCGGCAGGACAGGTCTATGCTGAAGCACAGCAGTCCGCTGTACAGGAAGGGACTGGCGTGACTAGTGTGACTGAGGCGACATACGCGGTCGCCGAGTTTATTTTGAACAGTGGCGTGGAGTCGGAATGGCAAGCTATTGGTCTGGCCCAAGCTGGCTATAAAGTACCGGATAGCTACATACACTCGCTTGAGAATCAAGTGATGACCGCTCAGGGAAATTACTCGAATGTTACGGATTACGCCAGGATTGTACTTGCTGCAAAAGCAATGGGTGCCGATCCTGCCCATTATACTGAGCTGGGTTACAACCTGATTGAGAAGATTTATAACAATGACAAAATGAGCGGCCAGACGCTCAATAATCCAGTCTATGCGCTGCTGGCCTTGGACTCAGGGCATTATACCGTTCCTAGTGATGCGTTATGGACAGCGGATAAGCTGCTCACCGAAATTCTGTCCAAACAAAATACAGATGGCGGTTTTACCTTAAATACGGGAGCTAGCGATGTCGATATGACGGCGATGGTCTTGACTGCACTGGCCGCTCATAAAGATAATTCAGCGGCCAATTCAGCGGGACAACGGGCAGTAGCCTGGTTATCCGCTGCACAGGATGGCAACGGCGGCTTTGGGATTAGCAGCGAGAGTGTCTCACAAGCGATCATAGGTCTGTCTTCTTTTGGAATAGACCCTGCTGGTGCAGATTTCACTAAAAACAGTGTAGAGCTGATCGGGAAATTGTTGAGCTTCCGGCTCGCAGATGGCAGCTTTGCTCATAGTCAGAACGGCAGCTCTGATGTGCTTGCTTCCCAGCAAGGGCTGCAGGCGCTGGTTGCCTATAACCTGTTCAGTAAAGGTGGCAACGGTAAATTATACGACTTCTCTAATCCTGCAGTGCAGAACCCGTTAGTATACGTTCCGCTTACCGTAGAAGGTCCTGATGGCACCTTGGCACAAGGAAGTGCGTATGCAGGCAATGTATTCGAAGCCTTGCAGAAGCTGGCGGCAGAGAAGAGTCTTCCGTTACAAATCGCTTCAGGTAATTATGTCACGGGAATCGGGAATATTGTGGCTGGAACCTATGGAGGCTGGGATGGCTGGAACTATGTCGTGTCCCGTGCTGGCCAATGGATCTCTCCAGATGTAGGCATGAGCGGCTTTGTACTTCAAGCCTCAGACCGGGTGTTGATTTATTATGGGGGAAGCGATACTCAACTAGTCAATTCTGTGACCTTCTCTCAGGGGCAGCCTAAAGAAGGGACACCTTTTACGATCACTGTCATGAAGAAAACATGGGTGTGGAACAGTAAGACCTCTACATCAGATCCTGTAACGGCACTGGCTAATGATGTAAAAGTTCAAGTTGGAGCTCAAAGTGTTCTTACAAATACTTATGGGGTAGCGTCATTTGTTGGCCTTCCGGCTGGTGATTACACGCTGACTATAACCGGCTATCAACCGGAGAAGCTACCGACTGTAGCAAAGTATACGCAACCTTTGCAGGTAACGCCTCAGAATGTAACAGCCTCCTTGTCTGTCGAAGGACCCCAAGGTCCTATCGCTGCAGGAACCTTACAAGCTAACAATGCACTTGAAGCTTTACAGCAGCTGACAACGTCAAATCATATTCCAATAGATATAACCAAATCCTCTTATGGAAGCTATGTATCAAGCATTAATGGGATTGTGAGTGGAACATACGATGGATGGTGGAGCTTCGTAGTCTTACGCAACGGTGAATGGATCTACCCAAGTGTAGGGATGGATGCCTTCGAGCTGGAGCAATCAGATCATGTGCTTGTCTATTATGCAGGAAGTACTACTCAGGTAGTCAATGCTGTGGCCGTTTCACCGGCGCAACCTCTGCGGGGAGAGGCGTTTACTATAACTGTCACCCAGAAGGAGTGGGTGTGGAATAACACTACTTATACTTCGGACCCGGTGATTTCACCAGCAGCTAACGTGCAAGTATCGATCGGCGGCCAGACGGAGACGACGAATGCTCAAGGGGTAGTATCTTTTGCTGCGGGTCTTTCGGCAAATACCTATACTATAGCGGTTACTGGTTATGTGGCAGATCAGACACCGAAGGTGGCTCGCTATACACAGTCACTGGTTGTTTCCACGCCCTCTGCGACAATCTCCGTAATCGGAGACGGTGCGCGCGGAACGATTCTCTCCAGCACGAAGGTCGCTTTGAACACTGGAGATACGCCATATAGTCTGCTAGTTCGCCAATTAGGCAGCAAGGTCAGTACTGATGGCAGCGGATCAAGTTTGTATGTGAAAGCCATTGACGGCTTGGCAGAATATGACCGCGGACCCTTAAGTGGCTGGATATATTTTGTCAACGGTGCCTATCAGAATGTTAGCGCAGGCGCATATATTCTCCGTAATGGGGATACAGTGAATTGGCGTTATACTACTAACGGTGGAGCTGATTTGGGTCAACCAGCGGATGGGTCGGCCGGAACTGGCGCTTCCGGATCTGGGGCGGCAGTAAGCATCACAGTAGACAACACGCTGCCGCTTAATCAAGTGGGAGAGACAACAGCCGTTACTAACTTGAGCGCCAAAATGACAGCTGCGCAAGCGGCGTTACTAAGCCAAACTCTAGCTGCGAATAAAGTATCCGTCACACAGGAGGTTACAGCAGGTGCAGCAGCTACGCTTACGGATAGTACTCGTGAAGTGCAATTACAGATCCCGGCGGGAGCGGTCTCGGGTCCGGTCAAGATCACAGTGCAGGAGCAGAGCTCAAACCGCAGTGAACTGGTATCCGGTTTGTACGAGTTCACCCCTGATGGAACTACATTCATCAAGCCTGTGGACTTAGCAATTACGATCCCGGTAACCACAGATTTCCCGGGCAATCTGGTTGTGGCTTGGCTCAACAAGACGACTAATCAATGGATTCCCGTTCCATCCAGTCTGGATGTCAAGACTGGTGTCATCACGGGCAAGGTCAGTCATTTCACTTCATATGCAGTCATTGACCGCAGCAAATGGGAACCACAGCAGGAACAGCTGAAGAGCGATATTGCCGCTGTAGCGAAGAATATAACAGCAGCCGGAGAAATCAGTGCATGGCAGGCCCTTGGCCTGGCGCGATCCGGCAATGCGGTGCCATCCAGCTTTTTAAATGGAGTGAAAGAGCAGTTAGTTGCGAACAAAGGCGAATTCCGCAAGGTTACCGATTATGAGCGTCTCGTCTTGGCGGTAGCGGCTAGTGGTGGTGATCCACTGAATATCGGCGGATTTAATTTGATCGAGAAGATATACAACAACGCGAATATGCTTAATCAAGGCAGCAACGGACCGATTTTTGCCCTGATTGCCTTGGATAGCGTTGCCTACAGTGTACCTGCCAATGCGCAGTGGAATAAGGAAAGCTTGCTCAAGTGGATTCTGGAGCAGCAAAGTACAGACGGCGGCTTCCCGTTGACCGCAGGTGAGGCGGGTAATGTGGACATAACCGCTATGGCAGTTGCCGCGCTTTCGGCTCATGGAGAGCAGGCGGCTGTGAAAGTCGCTATCGACAAAGCGATCAACTGGCTGTCCCAGCAGCAGTTGGAGAACGGTGGCTACAAACTGTCCGGTGAGGAGAATAGTGAGAGTGTGGCTCAGGTTATTATTGCTCTGTCCGCTGCGGGCGCAGGCCCGAATGATTCCCGGTTTGTCAAAGCAAAGGGTGGGCTTCTAAGCAACCTGGCAGCTTATAAAAAGTTAGATGGCGGCTACGCCCATGCTCCAGCGGACGCCATAAGCAACAGCGTTGCGACTGAGCAAGTGCTTTTGGCTCTGACCGCCTATGACCGATTCCTGAACGGGCAAGCGAAACTGTATAGTTTATCTTCCGTCCCGGCAGTTCCAAGTGTGACCTTTGCCGACGAGCAACAAATTTCGGCTTGGGCGCTCGGGGCCGTACATGCGGCCTATGATAGAAAGCTGATGCAAGGTGTCAGTGGCAGCAGTCTTGTATTTGCGCCTAAAGAGAACATTACGCGGGCACAGTTTGCAGCACTGCTGCTCCGACTGACGAACAATACGCCAGCAGCAGCTTCCGCAGCACCGGTATTCAGCGACGTAAAAGCTGGGGCATGGTACTATGGAGAGGTGCTGAAAGCGAAAGAGCTAGGTATTATTGACGGAATCAGCGCGACAGCTTTTAATCCGAATGGGACGATCACCCGCCAGGATATGGCTGTGATGATTGCCAGAGCGTTTAAGCTGGCGGCTCCAACTGACGTGCAGAGCTTTAAAGACGAAGGCAAGATCAGTCCGTACGCCTCGATTGCCGTACATTCCGTCTCAGAGCTGGGTTATATGACCGGGTTCAATGGAGCCTTCGATCCTTCGGCATCTGTCACTAGAGAGATGGCGGCTGCGGTGGCCGTCAGATTGCCCTAAATACTTGTCTTAACATCCAATTGAAATTATATAGAGAAGGGATGGAACGGGGGAGGCTTTTGCCAGCCCTCGTTCTTTTCCCTTTTTACGGAGGTGTACAGCATAATGTCCAAACAAGCAACACGTTTACTAAATTTTTTTCTGGCAGTTCTGCCCATAGCTCTAATCTTGGTGGCTGGATGTTCTTCCGATGAACCGCAAGCTTCTGGTGCAAAAACAACTTCGAACGTTAGCGGTAACTTAGAGAGCAGCGGGGCGGCGGCTTCCGGCTCCGCCTCGGCGCCGGAAGAAGGAACAGGAGCGCTGCAGTCCGCGCCTCCTGCCACAGGCGCCAACGCGTCTGCGTCTGCGCAAGCCGCAGCCGCAGGCGAAGGCACAGCACAGC
>LIDZ01013815.1_pt6 | contig 41909 bp, 52 predicted proteins | sample 644651 | NCBI WGS metagenome assembly LIDZ01 (sample SAMN03856242, study PRJNA289617) | food metagenome | isolation source: wine grapes on drying loft during traditional withering process | host: Vitis vinifera cv. Corvina | place: Italy: Gargagnago di S. Ambrogio di Valpolicella | collected 2014-01 | reverse complement strand
GGCGGGATGCCGCGCTCAAAAAGCGGCATCCCGACTCTGCGCGTTTTGCCTGGCCAGGCAGCAGCCCACCCTCGCTTCACTGCCAGCCAAACCAACGTGCAGTCGGTCTACAGACCGACCAGACGCTTAACGCTTACGCATCATCAACAGCGCAACCACAATCGCCAGGGCGGCGATCCCGGTCGCGATCCAGCCGAGCGACCCAAGTCCGAAGTGGCCAATGCCCAGGCCACCAAAGATCGCACCCAAACCGATACCGGCGTTAGCCGCCGAGATATTCATGGTCGCCGCCAACGCCTGAGCCTTGGAGCCGGCCTGCATCACACGCACCTGGCACACCGGGAACAGTGCGGTGTACGCAACGCCCCACAGCACCAGCGCGGCGATCAGCCAGATATGATCAGTGGCCAGTGGAATGGCGGCGGCCATGCCGACACTCAGAATCACCAGAAACAGCACCATCGCGCCCAGCGGGCTGCGGTCGACCAACTTTCCGCCCCATTGGTTGCCGATCATGCCGACCGCGCCGAAGCCCATCAGCCACCAGCCCACTTGATTGGTCGGCACGCCGGCCAGGGTCTGGAGGATATCGGCCAGGTAGGTGTAGGCCGTGAACATCGCGGTGAACGCCAGCACGGACAGCAACACGTGGGCGAGAAAGCGCGGCTGTTTCAGAATGTCGGTCTGCTTCTCGCCGTGCTTGGCCGGCGAGGAGGGCAAGGTCGGCATGCACAGCTGCATCAGGATGGCGATGACCAGGGAGATAACGGCCAGCACCCAGAAGCTGCCGCGCCAGCCGAGGGTATCGGCGGCGACGGTGCCCAGCGGTACGCCGAACACCAGGGCGGCGGAAATGCCCAGGTAAACCCGCGACACCGCCTGACCCGACTTGCCGGGTGCTGCCAGTTGCCCGGCGGTTTCGCTGGCCGTGCCCCAGAACACGGGCAGGCCCAGCGCCGGAATAAAGCGCGCGAGGGCCATGACCCAAATGTTGGTGGACAGCGCCGCCAGCACGTTGGAGGCGGCGAACACCAGCAGGATGATGGTGAACAGCTTTTTGCGTTCCACGCCGGCCAGTTTTGCCGTGAGGAACGGCCCGAACAGCATCACGGTAAAGGCGAACAGCGTCACCACCTGGCCAGCCACGGCGATGGAAACACCGAGGTCGTGTGCCATCGCCGGAAGCAGTCCGACGATCAGGAACTCAGTGGTGACGATGATGAAGGCGGCGATCGCCATGATCAGGATCTGTATCCCTGACCGAGACGTGGCATCCGGCGCTGACGCCGTTGCGGAGTGTGAGGGTTGCATAGGTGAAGCTCCAAAAGACGATGCCATAGCCTATTGGAGATCTGTATTCTCATCCGCGACATAAATGACTTACTATCGCGAATCCAATTCAGTAATGGTGTTCGCGTTGTTCTCCTCCGAGCGTCTCAAAGGCATTGACGTATTTGTGGCAGTGGCCGATTTCGGCAGCTTCGCCAATGCCGCACTCAAGCTGAACCTGACAGCCTCGGCGGTCAGCAAAGGCATCGCCCGCCTGGAACAGCGGTTGGGCCAGCGTTTGTTCAACCGCACCACCCGGCGGTTGTCCCTCACCGAAGCCGGTGTGAAGTTCTACGCCACCTGCAGCGGCGTGCTGGCAGACCTCGAAGAAGCCGAGCTGGCCCTCGCCTCGGAGCGGCATGAACCCCATGGCCGGGTGCGGATTGATTTGCCCGCGTCCTACGGGCGTCTCCATGTGTTGCCGCTGATTCTCAATTTCGTCAAAGAGTACCCGCTGCTGCAACCGCATATTTCGTTCTCTGACCGGTTTGTCGATCCGGTGCATGAAGGCATCGATATTGTGGTCAGGATCGGTGGGCGCGACGCCTGGGCCGCGGGGCTGGGGCATCGGTTCATCGGCGCCCAGCGACTGGTCTTCTGTGCCGCGCCGAGTTATATCGCCGAGCACGGTCGGCCGCAGACCGACGCCGATCTCGAGCATCATCACTGCATCGCCTACGGCCAGTCCGACGGGCAGGTCGGACCCTGGTATTTTCGCGGGCGCGTGCCGGGAGATCAGGAGCGTCGGATCATTCATCCGCGCATTGCCGTGGGCGACGGGGAGGGGGAGGTGTCGGCCACGCTGGAAGGCCATGGCATCGCTCAGTTGCCGACTTGGCTGGTGCAGACCCACCTCAACGAAGGTCGGCTGGTGGAAGTGCTCCCGGAGCTTGCGACCGATGGCCTGCCGATGAACCTGGTCTGGCTGAAAGCCCGAGAGGCGCTGCCGAAGGTCAGCATTCTGCTCAAGTACCTCAGCGAGCATCTGGCGCCGTACGGCAGCGTCGATTCTGCTGCCGGGCCGGCCTGATCCGGGCGCACACAGCGGCGGGCTATAAATCCTTGCCCATGGTCATCTCGCAGACCGCCATCCCCGAGGTCTCGTAGAGCGTCCGCGCGGCAACGTTGTCCGAAAACACGTTCAACTCCAGACGCCGAATGCCGCGCTCGAGGGCCCACGCTTCGACGGCGATCAGTGCCTGCCTGCCCAGGCCCTGACGTTTGAAGGCCTGATCAATTTCCAGGTCGTAGACGAACAGTCGGGTGGGCAACGGCGGGTTCTCCACAATCCCTATCCAGAGGCTGCCCACCTCAGTGCCATCGGCGTTGCACACGCGGTAGAAGTAGTGCCCCTCGGTGTCCAGACCGTCCTCCAACAGTTCATTGAAGTCAGCGTTTGCGCTTGTGCAGGCCAGCGCATCACGCAGCCCGTAGGTCCGCGCAATGTCCCGGGCGTACCCGGCGACCGAACGGGCAGCAAACACCTGAAAATCATCCGCGTTCATCGCGATCAGCTTCATACCTGCGGCCCTGCCTGTGACGCGGGCGCTTTCCCGCGATAAGCCACCAGCGCCTGCTCCAGCGCGCCCATCGCCGCATTGAGTGCAGACTGCCGCTCGCCGACAATGGCCTCCGGCGCGTCGGCCTCGCAGGCCGCTTCCAGCGCTTCGCAGCCTTGAATGACCGCGGTCGCCGAAATGATGTTCGCGGCGCCGCGCACCTTGTGGCCGATGTCTTTCAGCTGGCTCGGCAGCGTGGTCGCGTTCAGCTCGGCGCGGTCCTGATGCATGCTGGCGATGAGCTGATCCAGTAGTCGCTCATTCATGTCGGCCCTGCCACCGGTCAACGCTTCGATGGTGTGCGGGTCGAACACAGGCTGTGGCAGCTGAGCGGACAGGGCCGGGAGCGTGCCCGGCGCAGACGAAGGCCGCAGCGGCATGACCTTGCGCAGGCGGTCGTTCAGCGCGGTCAGGCTGATGGGTTTGAACAGGCAGTCATCCATCCCGGCATCACGGCAGCGTTGCTTTTCCTCCGGCTGCGCATTGGCGGTGTAGCCCAGTACGGTGCAGCGCGGACGCGCCTCGGTTTGCTCCAGCTGACGGATGGCCCGGGTGAGGTCGTAGCCGTTCATGACCGGCATGTTGCAGTCCGCGATCACCAGATCGAAACGCTCTGCACGCCAGCGTTCCAGCGCTTCGGCACCCTGAAGCGCCATGTCGCAGCGGTGCCCGAGGAAGCACAGTTGCTCGAACAGCAACAGACGGTTCGCCGGGTGGTCGTCGACGATCAGAATATGCAGCTGTCCCGAGGCATGGGTGACCGCTTCACGGGCGATGCTTTTCGCCTCCAGCGGCTCCAGGGTGGTGAACTCGAAGGTCATTTCGATGCGCGTGCCATCCCCGGGGCGGCTGCTCAGCGTCAGCTTCCCGCCCATCATTTCGCACAGGCTGCGACAGATCACCAGACCCAGGCCGGCGCCGGTGCGCGCCAGTTGCCCGGATTGACCGACCTGAGAGAAGGGCGCAAACAGCCGCTGCTGGTCCTGCTCGGTGATGCCGATGCCGCTGTCGTGAATCACCACTTGCACGCGCATTTGCTGGGGGCTGCGGCCGGCTTCGGTCTGCAGGGTGATCTTGACCTGACCCATTTCGGTGAACTTGATGGCGTTGCTGATGAGATTGGAGAGGATCTGCTTGAAGCGCAGCGGGTCGATCAGCACATCGGTGTTGGTCCGCGCGTCCAGATCCAGGGCCAGGGTGAGGCTTTTCTGCCGGGCCAGACCGTCGAACACCCGCACCACGGATTCGACCAGCTGGCGCAGGTTGGCGCGCTCGGGGCTCAGGCTCAGTCGCCCCGACTCGATGCGCGCGATGTCGAGGATATCGCCGATCAGTTCGAGCAAATCCTTCGCCGAGCTGTAGGCCACTTCGATGGCCGGGCGGTCCAGATGGCCGTGGTCGGCACGCTTCAGGGCCAGCTCGAGCATGCCGATGACGGCGTTCATGGGCGTGCGGATCTCATGGCTCATGGTTGCCAGGAAGGTGCTTTTGGCGCGGTTGGCATCGTCCGCCAGGTCCTTGGCCGTCTGCAGTTGCTCGATCAGTTGCCGCCGTTCGCTGATGTCGATCCAGCCGCCGATGATGCCTTGCACTTTGCCGAGGGAGTCGCGGAACGGCAGGATCCAGTGGTAGATCGTCAGCTCGCGGCCGCCGATGTGCAGCGAGCGGTCGAGAATCAAGGGCTCGTTGTCGGCCATGACGCGCTTGTAATCCTCGACGTAACCCTGGGCCTCTTCGGTGTTGCTCAGTACGCCGTCCAGAATGCTTTTGCCGATCACGTCCTCGCGCCGCTCGGCAAAGGCGGCGAGGTAGCTTTCGTTGCACATTTTCAGCAGGCCGTCGCGGTCGCGGACATAGATGGGATGAGGCGTGCCGTTGAGCAGCGCGCTCATGAATTCAAACTGATCGTTGAGCGCCCGCTCGGCGCGTTCGCGCTGTTTGATCTGCCGGCGCATCCACGCGTTCCAGGCCAGCGAGCCGAGCAGCAACAGGCTGGCGCCGCCGATGATCTGATAGATCAACAGCTCATAGTCGTGCCACGCGCCGCTGCTCGGCGGCGTATAGGTGCGCCACCGATTGTTGATCGCGGCCAGGTCTTCCGGGGCGATGCTCGACAGCGCCTTGTCGAGAATCGAGGTCAGTTCGGTCGCATTGCGTGACGTGGCCATGGCAATGCGCGCCGGTTCCTGCCCGACGGTCACGCGCATCTGCAACGTGTCGTTCAACGCCCGGGAGGAGAGGAAATAACTGGCGCTGAACAGCGACGTGATGGCGCCCTCGGTACGGCCGTGGGCCAGCAGGTCCAGGGCTTGCGCCGGGTTGTCGACCTCCACCGGATAAATGCCCGGGTGCTGGTCGCGCAGGAAAGGCAGGATCGGGCTGCTGAGGGCCAGCGCCACCCGCTTGCCGTCCAGTTGATCGAGATTGGAGGGCGCCGAGGTTTCCTTGCGGGTGACCAGCACGAACACGTTATCCATGTACGGCCGGCTGAAATTGAAGCGGTTCTGGCGCTCTTCGCTGGGAATCATCGCGCCAATCAGGTCGGCCTGGCCCTGGCTCAACTGGTTGGTCATGTCGTTCATGCTGGCGGCATGGCTGACCTTGAAGGTGAGCCCGGTGCGCAGGCGTATGAGTTCGAGCAGGTCGGCGGTGACGCCGCTGAAATTGCCGGCTGCATCAAAAAACGTCAGCGGCGCGTAAGCCTCGTTGAACACTACGCGAACGGTCGGATGCTGAGCGATCCAGCGTTCTTCCCGTTGATTGAGCTGCAGCTTCTGGTCGGTGAGCATCAGATCGCTACCGGCGCCCCAGCGTTTGGAAATGGCGATGCGCTCTTCCACCGGAATGCCTTTGATGATCCGATTGACGATGTCCAGCAGTATCGGGTTTGAAGCCTGCACGGCGAAGCTGAAACCGTTTGCCTCGTGCTTGCCGAAATTGGCCATCTGCACGTTGTTCAGATAGCCCTTGTTGATCACGTAATGGGTGGAGATGGTGTCGCCCAGAAACACGTCGGCCTGATTGAAGGCCACGGCGTTGATCGCGCTCTGGAAGGAGGGGAAGGTCTGCAGGCGCGCCTTGGGATACAGCGCGGCGATTTCGTCGGGCGGCAGGTAGTGATAAACCATGCTCAGGCGCAAACCGTTGAGGTCGCCGCTCAGGGGCCGGGCCTCGCCGGCGCGGGTCACCAGGACGGGCTGATCCACGGCGTAGGGCGTAGACAGTACGATCCCGCGCGACGCCGCTTCGTAGCCATTGGCGCTGCCCAGCAGATCGATTTCGCCCTTGCTCAGCGCCTGAACCGCCTCGTCGCGGCTGGCGAAACGCAGGACCTTGACCGGCAGGTCGAGCACGCGTCCGAGAATGCCGATGTAGTCGGCGGTAAAGCCTTCGTAGTCGTGCCCGGTCAGGGTCATGTCGAAAGGCGGATAGTCCGGCGCGGAGGTGCCGACCACGAGCTCGCGCTTGTTGCGCACCCATTGCCACTGGGCGCGCTCCAGCGTCACGTCCATGTGCGCAGGGTTGGAGCGGCTCAGCAGCGTGTAGCGTTCCGGCGCCAGGGGTTCTGCCTGGCTATCGAAGCTCAGGCAGACAATCACGGCTGCTATCCAATAGTCCTTTAACGCCTTTGGCATCCTGTCTCTCACACTAGCGAATTACGTTTTGCCATCTCGATAAGTTCTACCAGAGTCTTGGCCTTGAGTTTTTGCATCAATCGGGTTTTGTAAGTGCTGACCGTTTTGTTGCTGAGGAACATGCCTTTGGCGATTTCCTTGTTTGTCCGCCCTTGGGCAAACAGTTGCAACACCATCAGTTCACGGTCATTGACGAGTTTGAAGCGCTCAAGCTCGTTGGGGTCACCCTCTTTTTTGATTGATGCGGCAAGGGCCTGACTGGGAAAGTAATTGTAGCCGGATAATACCGCTTTGACCGAACTGACAAGTTCGCTGAGGTCTTCCTGCTTGCAGACATATCCCGAAGCGCCCGACTGCATGCACCGGATGGCGAACAGGCTCGGCGCCTGAGCAGTGAGTACGAGAATTTTCGAGGGCAGGTTCATGGCGTTGAAGCGGGCGAGGACTTCGAGCCCGTCCAGCTTGGGGATGCTGATGTCCAGGATGATGAGATCGGGCATGCATTCACGGACCATCTGCATGGCGTCGACACCGTTGTCGGTCTCTCCGACCACCTCGTAATTCTCGTTTTCCAGAAGCATACGTATGGCCATTCGTATGACCGGGTGGTCGTCGATAATAAAAATAGAGTTCATGATCAATCCATAACGGGTGGCAAGAAAGCGCGCACCTTATCCCAGATGTTCAGAGGCGCACACGAAGAGATCATGCCCGAAGCGCTATATAGGAATGTTCCTACAGAAATAAGCGTATGTGCGTACGTGGATACACGCAGCGGTCATGAATGTTTAATACGTAACAGCATTTACCATCAATCGATATGCATTTAAGTGCGCGCGTTTATTGCGAATCGGAATAACCCTACATAATCCGGAAACTTTGCCTACCTGCTTAAACATGTCGGTTCAACGATATCAACGGCGCTTTGGCAATAGGCGCTGGGCAGCGGTCTGTATTCTTGCCCGATATATCCAAAAAAGGCTGCCATGCAGGCAACCTCAAGCGGGTGCGGACAGCAGGCTGATCAGCTCGAGGGTGTTAAGCGGCTTACTCAGGCACCCCAGCAGTGGCAGGCCCAGCGCCCTGGCCTCGGACTCAAGGTTCGCCAGCGGATCCGCGTCGAGGCCGCTGAGCAGCACGGCGCGCTGGACCAACCCGCGCTGGTTCGCCGTCTGAATCAGCTCCAGGCCACACATGCCTGGCAGACGCTGGTCACAGAGCAGCAGGTCATAGAGCTCGGCGCTGCGCTCCATGGCGCCGAGCGCTTCGCTGGCATTGAGCGCTGGCGTGACACGGTACAGGCCGTGGTTGTTCAGCAGAATCTGCAAGGCAATCAACTGAAACGGATGATCCTCAACCAACAGGATTCGGAAATCTTTCGTGAACATCGGCGGTTCCAGACGTAGGGGAAATGAGCACCGCCGTTTGAAGGCGGGCCGGCGGCGCGCTCGCAGGGCGGGCGGTGTCTTCGGGAGGTAATGGGTCGGGTTGTCCCAAGGCTCGGAATGGCGCGGATTATTCGGCAGCGATGTATGACCAGCGATAAGGGCATTCCGACGGTTGCGTAGGAAATGTCCGAAGTTGCTGTTGGATTGCCTGAAGCCCCAACGAGAAAAGCCCGAATACCGGTACGTATTCGGGCTTTGGCAAGCGTCCTAGGAAGGGCGCCACGGCTGGCGGGCAGCCCTAGGCGGGGTTGGAGTGGCCGGTCATCTCACGGGCCATTTCGCTGGCGTAGCTGTCGGTCATGCCGGCAATGAAGTCGATGACCCTGAGAAAGGACGTGTGCAACGGCCAGCTCGGGTCGGGCGCGTTATTGCCCAGCAGATCGAGAATGCGCCGGCTCTTGAACGACGGCTCATGCCCGCCGAACTGTTCCAGCGCCGCGCCGCAGAAGGCGTTTAGCAGGATCTCCAGCGTGGTGTAGGCGCCGATTTCGTGCAGGGTCTTGCGCTTGTCCTGGAAGATCTTCTTGCGCGCCATGTCCTTGGCGTTGAGCACGCAGCGCTTGGCCGGCCCGTGCATGTGTTCGACCAGATCACCCTGCAGCGTGCCGGCCAGCAGTGCGTCCTGCTGTTCGACGAACGCGCGGGCGGCGGCGTTGGTCAGGTGCTCGATGGCCTTGCCGCGCAGAATCGCCAGCTTGCGACGACGGGAGTCATTGGGGCCCAACTGACGATAGGTTTCGGGCAGGTCATCGCCCACCAGGCCCAGCAACAGCGACTCCACTTCGTCGTAGGTGAGCAACTCCATTTCCAGGCCGTCTTCGAGATCGATCAGCGCGTAGCAGATGTCGTCGGCCGCCTCCATCAGGTACACCAGCGGATGCCGGGCCCAGCGTTGGTCCTCGATCTGCGGCAGACCGAGCTTGCCGGCGATTTGCTCGAGGATCGGCAGCTCGCTCTGGTAGCAGCCGAATTTGTGTTTCTTGTAGCCCAGCGAGTCGGCGTGACGCGCCGTCCACGGGTATTTCAGGTAGGTGCCGAGGGTCGCGTAGGTCAGCCGCGTGCCGCCTTCGAACTGGTGGTACTCCAGCTGAGTCAACACGCGGAAGCCTTGGGCGTTACCTTCGAAATTGAGAAAGTCATTGCGCTCGACTTCGCTCATCGCGTCGAGCCAGCCGCGGCCGGCGGCCTGTTTGAACCAGTTGCGAATGGCGTCTTCACCGGAGTGGCCGAACGGCGGGTTACCGATGTCGTGGGCCAGACAGGCCGATTGCACGACCATGCCCAGATCGCTGGGGTCACACCAGTCGGGCAGGGCGCTGCGCAGGGTTTCGCCGACGCGCATGCCCAGCGAGCGGCCGACGCAGCTGACCTCCAGCGAATGGGTCAGGCGCGTGTGAATGTGGTCGTTGCTGGTGACCGGGTGGACTTGGGTCTTGCGGCCAAGACGGCGAAAGGCACCGGAGAAAATAATGCGGTCGTGATCCTTGTGGAACGGACTGCGGCCCAGTTCCTCAGGGCTGTGCAGGGTTTTGCCAAGGCGCTCGCGGGTGAGCAGGGTTTGCCAATCCAAGGCCGGTACTCCGTCGGGTGATTACCGCGCTAGCTTCCCGGTTCGCCCCGCACGCTGCAAGCACAAGATCGCCGATGCGGGGTCAAAAAGCGTCATCAAAACCCTGCTGCGTCGACATCGATCAGCAACAGCCGCTCGCCGTTGTCGAAGAATTGTCCGGCCGTCAGGCAATACTGATTGCTGGTGGCGTCCCGGTAGGTGCTCGACAGCGTCAGGCGCCGCTCGTGCCAGCCCTCGGCCAGCAGGTGATAGAAATAGGGTCGCCACGACCAGTTATGGCCCAGATACCGGGCGTCCGCGGTCCACGCGCCGTTGCGCCATTCCAGATTCGGCGTGAGCTGCGTGCCATGGCGGTCGCACTGGTAAAAGCGCAGCAACCACGGGAAGTCAGTGACCTGGGGCAAATCACTCAGCGGCGCGTTGCCCTCGGCCCAGCTCTGCAGGCGGGACATCAACTGCGTGAGTTGTCGGCGCAGGGTCATCAGCCGTTCGCGCTCACCCACTTTCTTCATCACGTAACGATCACGCAGGACGGCGAAGCGGTCGACAAATGCATTGGCATTAAAGAAGTCCAGCTGCGCCGGGGCGAACAGATAGCCCTGGACGTAGCGCGAGCCGCATTCGAGGGCGAAGTCCAGCTCGGCTTCGGTCTCGACCCCTTCGGCGATGATCCAGCACCCGGTTTTCTCCGCCATTTGGGCGAGGGCCTTGACCACATCACTGCTGGGGCCGCCCCTGGCTGCGGCCTGAAACAGGCGCATGTCGAGCTTGAGGATGTCGGGCTGCAACGCCAGTACCCGGTCCAGCTGCGAATAGCCGGCGCCGAAATCATCGATGGCAATGCGCGCGCCGGCGTCGCGGTAGCGGGCGACCACCTCGTTCAGGCGCTGGCCATCGCCGCTCAATTCGGTGATTTCGAAAACGATCCGTTCCGCGGGAATGCCGTAGGTCTGCAGCTGCTTCAGGCTGGGCGGCGATTCGTCGGCGCGCAGGCGGCTGATCCAGCGCGGGGAGATGTTCAGGCTCAGGAACCAGTCGCTCGGCGCGTCGTGAAATCGGCTGAGGGCATTGTCGCGAACCTGACGGTCCAGCCGACGCAATTGCACCGCCGGGCGCCGTGGGTCCGTGAACAGCGGGCCGACCGATTGCAGGCTGCCGTCTGCCTGACGCAGACGGCCCAGGGCTTCTACGCCGGCGATGCGCCCGGTCGCGGTGTCGATGAACGGCTGGAAACAGGCGAGCGGTTGCCCATCGAACACGGGGCCTCCTTAGTGGCGGTTGATTGGAGTGGTGTTGGCGACGGATTGGCTGAGTGTTCTCGTCTGACAAGCACCGCCACCTCACCCGATAGGCGTATCGGGCAAGGCGGGGTTGCTTAGCAAGAATGCAGCCAGAAGGCTTTTAGCGACGGCGGGACGAGTTCTGCAGGGCCATCTTGATCAATGGCAATACGGTTGCGCTGAACTTGATCAGGCGGGTGACACTGCCGGTCTTTTTGCTGCGCGTGCCCTTGCCGGTGAGGAACCCGAGGAGGGTGACAGCACCGACGCCCCACAGCGGCCCATGCTTGATGCCGAGGGAGCCGGGGAGGTCGGAGGCCATGCCGCGCATGCGTTGCAAAGGGTGCATCAATCGCGAGGATTCCTGACGGATCTCCTGACGGTGCATTTCCATGCGCAGGCGGATCAGCGCCTTGCGCAGCTCGCGACGGTTATGGGTCTGGGGCAATTGAGGTGCACTCATGGCATCAGTCGCTCGCGGTCGTTGGCCAGTTCTTCCAGGGTCGAATGGAAGGGTGAAGACTCATCGAACACAGCCGCCTTAAGCCGCATGGCGCAGAACAATGCCGCCAGGGTGTATAGCCCGCACAGGCCGACGATCCCGTAAAGGCGATAGCTGTCCCAGACGAGAACCAGCAACAGCGCGGACAGGCCGATGAGCAGCAGCAACGCGAAAACCAGCGCCAGGCCTGCGAACAGCAACAGCCTGACCGTACGGGCTTTCTGTTCCTGAAGCTCAATGCCGAAGAGCTCGACATGGGTGTGCAGCAGCCCTAGAAAGGCCGCACCCAGCCGTCGTGGCGAAGAGGATTGATCGGTCCCGGTTGGACCTGTCGGCTGCGTCATGGCCGTTAGCGCCGGGTGGCCAGCAGGCCCAGCAGAAAGCCGACGCCAGCTGCGATGCCTACCGATTGCCATGGATTGTTCTGAACATAGTCCTCAGTGACGATGACCGCTTCCTTGCCGCGTGCGCGCAGGGTTTCTTCGGTCAGCTTGAGGGTTTCGCGTGCACGGAGCAGGCTTTCGCGAATCTGCTCACGCAGTTCGTCAGCCTGTTCACCGGCCAGGGAGGCCGTGTGCGCCAGCAGTTTTTCCGTATCGGCAACCAGCGTCTGGAAGTCAGACATCAATATGTCCTGGGCTTTTTCTGCTGTAGGTCGAGCCATGGTTTTCTCCTTAGGGGATGACGATATGGGGTTTCGAGTATGGCGCATTCCTGAAGGTTCATTCCAATCGCGTGAACAGCACTGCCGTTTCGGCCATGGCGTTTTCTGCGCCGTTCCGGTGCGCCCGCCGAGGGTTGCGCGCCAGTGTGGGCAGGCGCGTGGAGGGAGGTCTGGGCGCATGGGCAGGCTCGACGGTGTTTCAGGGGAGTTCTAGACTGGTTCATCCAAACCCTTGCAATCGCAGCCACAGAGGGGCCGAGCCATGCCATCGGAATGTCAGCTATTTGGAACGTTGGGGTGTCATCTGTGCGAGGTGGCCGAAGCGGAACTGATGCCGCTGGTTGAGCACGGCTTGATGGTGGAGCTGGTCGACATTGCCGACAGCGAGGCGGACCACGAAACCTACGGCCTGCGAATTCCCGTGCTGAGGCGGGCGGACACCGGTGCCGAACTGGACTGGCCGTTCGACACCGATCAGGTCGTGCTGTTTCTGAGCGACTGACGCCCACGCGATCAGGGCACAGGACCGCGCGTTATCGCTGGCTTCAGAAATGTCGCGTATCAGAGGTATTGCGTGTCGACCACCATGGCTTGAGCGACAGCGGCTTTCTGCTCGTCGGTCATGCCGTCCCAGACGTGGACTTTGGCGTAGTAGCCAAGGCCGGCGACGATGTACAGGCTCAGGGTGAGCACGATGAACACCGACATGAACGTCCAGCGACCCACGTCGTGGTCTTCGTTGGAAAAGGACTGGGAGTAGTTGTCATCGTTCTGCGATGACGTACCGGTGGAGAGACGTTTGATCCATTGGAAGAATTGAACCAGCATGGGCGTAACCTCAAAAGTTGCGAAAAGAAATCTGTGGTGGCAGCACGTCGTGCAGTGGCGCCCGACGCGCGATACAAACGCTGAAAACGAAAAAAGCCCGTCGATGACGGGCTTTCTTTTTATGGGTTCAGGTCTGGCAGGCGTTTTCGATTTCAGTCACGTGGGTGTTCGTGTCCGCTCGGATTCGCGCCTGCGTGCCGATTTCGAAACATTTTAGGACAAATCAATTTGCGCATCCAGCACCGCACTGTGGTTGTCAGACAACTGGCGCCGGTTTTCCGTGCGACATAACGTCGCGCGCCGCTGTGGGGCTCGGAATAGAGCCCTCCCGCGAAACCGTCATTTGCCCTGTCGCGTAAAGCGTCGCCGGCATTGATAATGCCGACCCTGTCGCCTTCGTTATTTCAGCCTGAGTCATTTATGTCCGCACCTGTGTTCACCGCCGCCCACCGTCAAGCCAGCACGTTGTATCTGCCGCCCGGACCCTGGTTGACGGTGCTCGACTGCCTGTGCGAGCGCTTCAGTGCCATCAGCCGCGAGCAGTGGCTCGACCGGATCGCGCGGGGCAAGGTGCTGGACGCTGACGGCCGGCCGATCGCCGTGGACCTTGCGTACCGCGAAGGCCTGCGCATCCATTACTTTCGCGAGGTGCCCAACGAGACGCCGATCCCGTTGCACGAGTCGATCCTGTACGCCGACGAGCATCTGGTGGTCGCCGACAAGCCACATTTCCTGCCCGTCACACCCGCCGGCGAGTACGTCGAGCAGACCCTGCTGCGGCGACTGATCCGTACCCTCGACAATCCTGATCTGGTGCCTTTGCATCGCATTGACCGGCACACGGCGGGGTTGGTGCTGTTCTCGGCCAGCAAGCAGACGCGCTCGGCGTATCAGGCGCTGTTTCCTACCCGGCAGATTGAAAAGCGCTACGAAGCGATTGCCCCTGCGCTCCCGGACATGGCATTTCCTCGCGTGCACAAAAGCCGTCTGGTCGATGGCGAACCGTTCTTTCGCATGCAAGAGGGCGACGGGCCGAGCAACACCGAGACGCGCGTGGAAGTCAGCGAGAAAAATGGCGGGCTCTGGCGCTACGCCCTGTATCCGGTGACCGGCAAAAAACATCAACTGCGCGTGCACATGGCGGCCCTGGGTGCCGGCATCTGCAACGACCCGTTCTATCCCGACGTGCTCAAGGATGACGTGGACGACTACGCCCACCCGCTGAAGCTGCTCGCCCAGGGCTTGCGCTTTGTTGACCCGGTGACCGGGCAGGAGCGGGTGTTCGAAAGCCGGATCACCCTGGACTGGTGAGGCACGGATTTTTCGCCGTCCCACCCCTATACGCCAGACAAAAAAAGACCCGCTCGATTGGCGGGTCTTTTGCATTCAGCGACGGGCTATCAACCCCTCGCGATCAAGCCGGGATCACAGTTCTTTAACGGTACGAACCTGATCTTTGTTGATGCGGGTTTCTTTACCGTCCAGCTGCTTGAACTCATAGAAGCCCGAATCTTCGTCGTACTTCGGCTCGTCGGTTGCCTGGATTTCACGGCCGTCGTTCAGCGTGATCACGGTTGGCGAAGAGCAACCGGCCAGGGAGGCGAGGCTCAGTGCAAGCAGGAAGGCGGCAGGAAGAGTCCGTTGTTTCATTGCTGTGTCTCCGGGGTATTTTGTTTAGTGATGTGTCTGACGCAGAGTGTAACGGCAAAGTTCCATGAAACCTGCCCGCTGCGCTCAGTGCGTGATCTCGGTCAATAGATCCGGCGTGTTGAGGTTGGCCAGACGCGGGTCGTCGGCTTCGCACTGCAAGGCGACGGCGTGCAATTCTGCCAGGGTCCGGCGTGGGCTGCGCTGGCCCTGTCGCCAATGCTGCTCGAACACGTTCGCGTGTTGGCAGGGGATGCAGCATAACAGCGGCTCCCACTGCTCGCCCTGGCGGACCATCACCGGCACGCCGGGGTTATCGGCTGCGGTCTGGCGCAGGCCCTCGAGAAGCGCGCGATCCAGCAGCGGCATGTCACAGGGGATGACCAGCAGGTAGTCATGTTTTGCCACGGCAAGGCCGCCGCGAATGCCTGCGTAAGGGCCGGGAAAGTCCTGTTGCTCGTCCTCCACCAGTTGGTCGGCGTAGCGCGCGTAGTGCTCGCGGTTGCGGTTGCACGACACGATCACATCGTCCGTGAGGGGGCGCACCAGATCGTGCAAATGTTCGATAAAAGGCTTGTCGCGCCAGGCGATCAGGCCTTTGTCTCGTCCGCCCATGCGGCGACCCTGGCCGCCGGCGAGCAGCAGGATAGAGCAGGGCGGGAGGGCATCGGAAGGGGTCATGTTCAGCTCGGTTGGCGCGGAAAAAAACAGGTGCTGTGATATAACACCGCCCTGTTTCCTCTACAACCGGACCTCGCCATGAAAGCCAAGGCAGACTCGCCTTTCGTACCCCTGAACATTGCTGTTCTGACGGTCAGTGACACCCGTACTTTTGAAACCGATACCTCCGGCCAGATGTTCGTCGATCGCCTGACCACCGCCGGTCACGGCCTGATCGAGCGCGTGCTGCTCAAGGATGACCTTTACAAGATCCGCGCCCAGGTGGCGACCTGGATCGCCGATGATGAAGTGCAAGTCGTGCTGATCACCGGCGGCACCGGGTTCACCGGCCGCGACAGCACCCCGGAAGCCGTGGCCTGCCTGCTGGACAAGCAAGTGGACGGTTTTGGCGAGCTGTTCCGCCAGATTTCCCTGCCCGACATCGGCACTTCGACCATCCAGTCCCGCGCCCTTGCCGGGCTGGCCAACGGCACGCTGGTCTGCTGCCTGCCGGGCTCGACCAATGCTGTGCGCACGGGCTGGGACGGCATTCTCGCCGACCAGTTGAACAACAGCTTCCGTCCGTGCAATTTCGTGCCGCACCTGAAAAAGGCCGAACCCTGCGCGACCCGCGGGTGAGCCTTTATGAGCGCACCTGAAAAGAGTCGCCTGATGCCGGTCGAAGAGGCCATGCAGCGATTGATGGACCTCGCCGCCGCAGCGCCGATCACCGAGCGTGAAAGCGTGGCGCTGGCCGATGCCTTGGGACGCGTGCTGGCGGAGGATCTGGTCTCGACGCTGGATTTGCCGCCCTGGCCCAACAGCGCCATGGACGGCTACGCCATGCGCGTCGCGGACTGGACCGGCGAGCCGTTGCCGGTGAGCCAGCGGATCTTCGCCGGGCACGCGCCCGAGCCACTGCAACCCGGGACCTGTGCGCGAATCTTCACCGGCGCTCCGGTTCCTGAAGGGGCTGATTGCGTCGAGATGCAGGAGAACGCCGAAGTCCAGGCGGATGAGACGGTGCGCTTTCTCGAACCCTTGAGCGCCGGTCAGAACATTCGCCCCAAAGGGCAGGAGACCACGGTCGGCGACAAGGTGCTGGATGCCGGCACCGCCATGAACCCGATTGAACTGGGCCTGGCCGCGAGCATGGGTTTCGGCCACGTGCAGGTCATACGCCGCGCTCGGGTCGCTGTGCTGTCCACGGGCGATGAGTTGATCGAGCCGGGGCAGCCTTTGGGACCAGGGCAGATCTACAACAGCAATCGCGTGCTGCTGTGCAGCTGGCTGACGCGGCTGGGCTGCGAGGTGGTCGATGCGGGCATCCTTCCCGACAACCTCGAGAAAACCCGCGCGGCGCTGGGCAGCCTGAACAACGTCGACCTGATCCTCTCCACGGGCGGCGTGTCCGTCGGCGAAGCCGATTTCCTCGGCCACGCGCTGCGTGAAGAAGGCGAGATCGCCCTGTGGAAACTGGCCATCAAACCCGGCAAGCCGCTGACCTTCGGCCACTTCCGTGGGGTGCCGGTGATTGGCCTTCCGGGCAATCCGGCCTCGACGCTGGTGACTTTCGCGTTGCTTGCCCGTCCTTACCTGCTCAGACGCTTGGGCGTGCAGGCCGTCAAGCCGCTGCAGTTTCAGGTGCCGGCTGCATTCACCTGGACCAAACCGGGCAACCGGCGCGAGTACCTGCGCGGACGCCTCGAACAGGGCCGGCTGGTTGCCTACCGCAATCAGAGTTCGGGTGTGCTGCGCAGCGCCGCCTGGGCCGACGGGCTGATCGAGATTGTGGAAGGCACAACGGTGGCGGAGGGTGACTTGCTCAACTTTATTCCGCTGAGCGAAGTCATGGGCTGAAGAGGTGAGCCTTCTTCGAAAGGCTCACCCGTGGAGCTACTGTTTTTTAGCCTTCAACGCAGGCTGCGCTTCACTCGCTTCCTCGTCCATCCGGTCGGATTCGAACAGCTCGGACAACTCGGTCCGCGCCTCAAGCGCGCTTTGCATGACCTTCGCGGCATCGTCGTAGATCAGGTGCTGGCGATTCAGCACTTGTTCGTCATGACGCTTGAATCGATCAATCCGCGCCGCCGCCTGGGCTTCACTCAGGCCCAGCCCGATCAGGGTGCGGCGGGTCATCTCCAGGCTTGAATAGAACGTCTCACGCACCGCCTCGGCGTCCAGATCCAGCAGGCGGTGAACGTGCTGACGGTTACGGGCCCGGGCAATGATCTTCATGTGCGGGTACAGCCTGCGCACCAGCTCGGCGGTCTTGATGTTGGTGTCCGGGTCGTCGGTGGCGATGACGAAGTATTCGGCCTGATCCACCTTCGCGGCGCGGAGGATTTCCGGGCGCAGGGGGTCGCCGTAGAACACCGGTACATTACCGAAACTGCGGGTGAACTCGATGGTTTCCACCGACGTGTCCAGCGCGATGAACGGGATATTCTGGGCGCGCAGGATACGCGCAACGATCTGCCCCATCCGGCCCACACCAGCAATGACCACACGCGGGTTGTCGGATTCGATTTCCTTGTACTCGGCCGGTACTTCCCGGACCACCGGCTTGGGCTTGAGCCAGCGCGACATGACCAGCAGCAACAGCGGCGTCAGCGCCATCGACAGGGTGATCGTCAGCACCAGCGTGTCGTACAGCGCGGCATCGAACAGGCCCTGATCGCGGCCGATCTTGAACACCACGAAAGCGAACTCACCGCCCGCGGCCAGGACCAGCCCGAGGCGCAGCGCGCTTTGCTTGCCCAGGCCGCCCGCCAGACGACCGACGAAAAACAGCAGGGGCAATTTCAGGCCGATCAGCAGCAGCGTCAGGCCCAGCACGGTGAACGGCGAATTGATCAGCAGGCCGATGTTGGCGCCCATGCCGACGCTGATGAAGAACAGTCCCAGCAACAGACCCTTGAACGGCTCGATCTGCGCTTCCAGCTCATGGCGGTATTCGGAATCAGCCAGCAGCAGGCCAGCAAGAAACGCCCCCAGGGCCATGGACACGCCCACCAGATCCATCAGCCACGCCGTGCCGATCACCACCAGCAACGCGGTCGCGGTGGAGACTTCCTGCAGTTTGGTTTTGGCGACGATGCGGAACACCGGACGCAACAGGTAACGGCCGCCGACCACGACAATGGCGATACCGCCGAGCACTTGCAGGCCGTGACGCAGGGAGTCGCCGGAACCGGCATCGTGTGAACCGCCCGCCAGCATCGGCACCAGCGCGATCAATGGAATGGCCGCGATGTCCTGGAACAGCAGAATGGCGAAGGCCAGGCGACCGTGGGGCGCATTGAGCTCCTTGCGTTCGGCCAGGCTCTGCAAGCCAAAGGCGGTCGACGACAGCGCCAGCCCCAGGCCGAGCACCACGGCGCTGTTGAGCGGCTGATTGAAGCCCAGCAAGGCGACCGCGCCAATGACTACCCCCGTGAGCAGCACCTGTGCCATGCCGACACCGAATACCGATTTGCGCATGGTCCACAGGCGTCGCGGCGACAACTCCAGGCCGATGATGAACAACAGCAGCACCACGCCAAGCTCGGAGATGTGGGCGACGCTTTGCGGATCGCCGATCAGGCCGAGGCAAGACGGGCCGATGATCACACCCGCGATCAGGTAGCCAATCACGGCGCCCAGTTGCAGGCGTTTGGCCAGAGGAACCGTGAGAACGGCGGCGAGCAGGAACACGACTGCGGCCTGCAACAGGCTGCCTTCATGGGGCATTGGGAACTCCTTGTTGAATGAGTGCGGAGGAAGAATTCTGCGTTGTTGGCAGACCGGTCCTACCGCCCTTAAACGCTTAAGCGACTGAAAGTGCGCGCATTAAACCACGTGAAAGTGACGGGCATCAGCGGCCGAGACGCTTCGTCGCAGCCTCGACGCTGCCCTGATGCGGGCGTGTCAGCATCGATGCGAGCAGGTACCATGTCCGCACATGTGTACTGCGCCCACATCTCGACCGGTTTTCAGGAATCCCGCAATGACCAACAAACAGCGTCTGATTTACTCAATCATCATCGCCCTCAGCGTTCTGGCCATCATGCTTGGCCTTTCCCATCTGCAGAACACCGGCGTGCTCAGCGAAAAGACCTTTCAATACATCGCGATCTTTGTCGCCGTCGTCGTGGTGGTGCTCAACGGCGTGCTGCGGCGCAAGGTCAAGCGCTGATCGGATCTGATCGGTGCCTCGCTGACGCGGCCTTCGTGGCGGCATTTATTCGGCAGCATCAAGCGGTTACAAAACCCCGGATGAACTATTTTTCGGGTCAGGAACTCCAAAAAATCGCATTCAAAAAGCCCGCAAAGGGAAATGGAGTTCAATCATGATCAAGAAACTTACCGCTGCCGTTCTCGCCACCGCTGCCCTGACCACCGCACAGTTCGCCCTGGCGGACAAGCCGGGCGCTGGCTGGATCACCATCGAAAAAGCGATCGAAAAAGCCAAGTCGGCGGGTTACACCGAGATCTACAAGGTCGAAGCCGACGACAATGGCTACTGGGAAGGCGAAGGCCGCAAAGCTGACAGCCTGACGTACGAATTCCGCATCGACGGCACCTCCGGTAATGTCCTGCGCGATCAGAAAGACTGATCGACTCTGCGCCTGAGCGCGTGTGGGAGCCCTCGGGCTTCCACATCCATCCTCACTGAATCTGTTGCCACTTCTTCGCTTTAATCCCTCGCAGCTTTACTCCCCCTCGCATATCCGACAACCTTGCACCTCCCCCTTTACGTCAGCAGGAAGCGATGCATGAGTGTCCGGATCGAATTCAATTCCAACCCATCAGAAGAAGAACGCCTGCAGATCCTCGAGCCCCTGAGGGCCTATAACGCTGCCATGGCGGGCGACGGCAAATCCGAGAAATTTGCCCTGTTTGTCCGCGACGAACAGACCGATGCCGTGCTCGGTGGTCTGCATGGCCGAATCCTCTACAGCTGGCTGTTCATTGAACTGCTCGTGGTGCCTGAACAGGCGAGGGGCCAGCGCATGGGCAGCCAGTTGATGGCGATGGCCGAGGACCTCGCCCGCGAACGGGGCTGCGTCGGCGTGTGGCTCGACACCTTCGATTTCCAGGCACCCGAGTTCTATCGCAAGCACGGCTATCAGCAGTTTGGCCAGCTGGATGATTATCCGCCCGGGCACCAGCGGCTGTTCTTCCAGAAGCGCTTGCAGGCGGAGTAATCAGCGCTGTGCAGCGCGCGGCGGTTTACGCGAACCGCTTGGGGCTGTAAGGCGCCGGATCGGTAAACGGCGTGGCGCCGGTCATCATTTCCGCCAGCAGTCGGCCTGTGACCGGGCCGAGGGTCAGACCATGGTGGGCGTGCCCGAAGTTGAACCACAGCCCTGTGTGCGACGCCGCCGGCCCGATGACCGGGCGCATGTCCGGCAAACACGGCCGGCGACCCAGCCTGGGTTCATCGTCCAGCCGCTCGCCTAACGGATAGAGCCTTGGGGCGATGGCTTCGCAGCGGCGCAGCTGGATCTCGTTGATGGGCGCGTCTGGTGCGGCGAACTCGACGCCGGTGGTGAGGCGAATCCCGCGCGCCATGGGCGTCAGCACACAATGCCGGCGCCGAGGACGACGGTGTGGCAATTCACGATCTGGCTATCAGCGGTCAGCGAATCCATCGAGCGGTCCTCGTTCGGTTGAGGTCAGGGCGGCCATTGTGCGAGGCACGCAGTTTACCCGCTTGTGGCCGCGCAGTACTCTGCAGAACGAGCGTCTCCAGGCGCCTGCCTTCTCTGTTTCGCTTCCACGTCCAATAATCACAACGGAGCTTCAGATGCCTTCAACCCACGACAGCCAGACCACCCGGACGATTTCCTTTGCCGATCTGACCGAGCTGCTGCGGCAGATCTTCGTGCGCCATGGCACCTCGCCCGAGGTGGCGCACGTGCTGGCCGCCAACTGCGCGGCCGCCGAGCGCGATGGCTCCCACAGCCATGGCGTCTTCCGCATCAAGGGATATCTGTCGTCGCTGGCAGCGGGTTGGGTCGACGGCAGGGCGGAGCCGAAGGTCGAGGACGTCGGCGCAGCGTTTGTGCGCGTCGATGCCATGGGCGGCTTTGCCCAGCCGGCGATGCAGGCGGCCAAGGCTTTGGTCATGGACAAGGCGCGAAGCGCAGGGATTGCCATTCTGGCCATTCGTAACTCTCATCACTTTGCCGCGCTGTGGCCGGACGTCGAGCCGTTCGCCCAGGAGGGGCTGGTGGCGTTGAGCGTGGTCAACAGCATGACCTGTGTCGTGCCCCACGATGGGCAAAAGCCTTTGTTTGGCACCAATCCTATTGCCTTCGCCGCGCCCCGCGCCGACGGTCAGCCCATCGTTTTCGATATGGCGACCAGTGCCATCGCCCATGGTGACGTGCAGATTGCCGCGAGAGAGGGACGCATGCTCCCGCCCGGGATGGGCGTCGATCGCAATGGTCAGCCGACCGAAGACCCGAAAGCCATTCTCGACGGCGGCGCGTTGCTTCCCTTCGGCGGTTACAAGGGATCGGCGCTGTCGATGATGGTGGAGCTGTTGTCCGCCGCGCTCACCGGCGGCCATTTCTCCTTCGAGTTTGATATGTCGAAGTCTCCCGGGGCGCAAACCCCCTGGACCGGTCAGGTGATCATCGTTATCGATCCGGACAAGGGCAGCGGTCAGGCATTTGCCGAGCGCAGCGAAGAGCTGGTCCGGCAGATGCACGACGTTGGCCAGCAGCGGATGCCGGGTGATCGCCGTTATCGCCAGCGGGAGCGTTCGTTGAAAGACGGGATTGTGTTGCCCGCAGAAGATCTTGATCGGTTGGAAGCGCTCGCCCGGGTTTAAGCGCCCGGTTACGATCCAGTGCCTGAGAAGGCGGGGAAGTCGGTTCGGACGTCCACACTGCCGGGGGTTATCCGAGTGACCATTCGTCGCGACAGGACTTGCGTTCGAGGGGCGTTGAAAATACTGTATGTTTAAACAGTATCGAGAAGAAGAGAGCAGCCATGCAAACCAATCAAGCCAATACCCGTCAGGACTTCACCGCCCAGAAAAACGAATCGTCGTTCAGCAGCGTATGGGGCAACGAGATGCAGCGTGAGGATTTTCTAGCCCTGGCATCCGGACTTCGCCAGTTCAGCGCCAATCAGGCCGACCTTGCGTTTGTGCCAGCCAGCAGTGGCTTCGCATCGGGATATGCCACGGGCAACGCCAGCGGCTACGCGGCTGAACAGGCTCAGCTCGCAGGGGAGTGATGTAAGGGGTTGCTCCCGGCAAGACGACCGGGGCTGATTCAGGGTTTGAATCGCACCAGGACCGGGACGGGTATCTGACCGGACACCGTTTCATCTGCGTCAGGCTGGCGCATTTTACCGGTGCGAATCACCGCCAGGGCAATCAATGTGCCTACGGCGGACAGCGCCAACCAACCCAGTAAGAAAGAAATCATTGTCTGGTTCTCCGAACTACAGAAATCGGGCGGCCATTCGAAAAGAATAGCGGTACATCAGAACCTATCGGCCACGAAGGGGATTCCTTGAGCCGTCAATTCGGAAGATTGACCAAATGAGCCCAAGGGCGCAACTCCCTCGGACCAATGGGGTCTTGCTCTTTGAACATAGTCAACTTCAGGACCCTCGTTTATGAAAGATCTCGGCTCACGTCTGAAAGAAGAACGCAAACGGCTCGGGCTGTCGCAACAGGACTTCGGCTCCATCGGAGGCGTAGAGGCCAACGCACAAGGTAAATACGAGAGCGGTGAACGCATCCCACGCTCGGATTACCTCGCGGCCCTGGGCAAAAAAGGCATCGACGTCATGTACGTGCTGTCGGGCGAGCGTACCCCCATTGCCACCGACACACTGAACGAAGCGGAGCGGGCGGTCATTACTCATTACCGGGCGCTCAGCGAAGACGACCGCGAGGCGATTTCGCAGCTGGCCACGTCGCTCTCCGAGTGCGCGACCGAGTTTTCCGGCTCTGCGTAAAAGGTCGTGCTCTGCATAGGGTCGCGTTCTGCGTAGCAGATGACCAAGGCCGGTTGCGATGAAATATATGGAACGTATATGCTCCGTATATTCTTCGAGAGGTCGCTATGGGACTGGTCAAAATTTCCGAACAGATGCACGCCAACATTCGTTGCGCCAGCGCGGCCTTGAGTCGCTCGATCAATGCTCAGGCCGAGCACTGGATGCGGGTGGGCATGCTCGCCGAGCTGCACCCCGGTCTGAATTACAGCGAGATCTGCCAGTTGCTGATTCGCGCTGAAACGTCCGGCGGCGCCGTGTTGAGCCTTCAGGCCAGCGACCTTGTACCGGATCTGGCACCGGCCAGGGCGGTGTCCCAGTGAGCATGAGCATCAAGACCGAAGCCGACCTGGTCGGGCTGCGTGTGGCGGGGCGTCTGGCGGCAGACGTACTGGCGATGATCGCACAGCACGTCAAGCCGGGCATCAGCACTGAAGCGCTGGATGACATCTGTAACGCGTACATCGTCAACGAGCTGAAAGTGATCCCCGCCAACGTCGGCTATCACGGGTTCACCAAAACCACCTGCATCTCGCCCAACACGGTCGTCTGCCACGGTATTCCTTCGGCGGAAGATGTGCTCAAAGACGGCGACATCGTCAACATCGACGTCGCCGTCATCAAAGATGGCTGGTACGGCGATACCAGCCGTATGTACTACGTCGGCGAGGTCAGTCCGCTCGCCCGCCGTCTGGTCGAAACCACCTACGAAGCCACGCTGGCGGGGATACACGCGGTGAAGCCCGGCGCGACATTGGGCGACATCGGCAATGCCATCCAGACTGTGGCCTACCGCGAAGGCTTCAGCGTGGTGCGCGAATACTGCGGACATGGCATCGGTCGCAAGTACCACGAAGAACCTCAAGTGTTGCACTACGGCGCGGCGGGCAAGGGGCTGAAACTCAAGACCGGCATGGTCTTCACCATTGAGCCCATGATCAATGCCGGCAAGCCGGGCACCTACGTGCTGGAGGATGGCTGGACCGTACTCACCCGCGACCAGTCGTTGTCGGCGCAGTGGGAACACATGGTGGCGGTGACCGAGACGGGGTTCGAGCTGCTGACCCCTTGGCCAGATGGCACCGGTGACTACCCGGCGGTCTGAGCGCAGGCGTTGAGCCAGAGGCTGGGGAGAGGGCTGGACGCATGAAGTCACAATACGGGGCGTGACGAAAACGAGACTCAGCTTGTAGGCTCCTTCTCGTTCCCCTGTGGTGCTGCGTCCTGACAGGCTTACGATGTTCAGTGCAGGCAGCACCAGGGGAGAACACCACTTTATGGATTACCTGAAAAAACCGGCCTTGGCCGGTTTTTTTATTGCACGCGCACGCGCTTAGTGCCGGGACTGGCCCACCTCCAGTTGCTTGGCCGCCTCGACACCCGAAGAACTGAGTTTGATGGGGTACTTCAGAGACCGATCCCCCTCACTGACGCGATGGACGCAGCCGTCGTGGATCAAGCCCGCCGTCTGCAAATGCTCCAGAGTGTCCGCGACTGCGTTCTCCCCCCTGTAGTTGTCCAGTACTTCTTTGCCCAGGCCTGCCGGGTGGGCGTGCAGCAATCGGGTCAGGACTTCCTGTTTCAACGCGTTGTCGATGGTCATGTTTACCTCGCTTTGCTGGTGTGATGAGCGCTGCTAGTAAATTCCGACCGCGTGAATCAGGGTTTGTTTGCAGTTTTCCTCGATCAGGTGCGTTTCCATCGCACCTGCGTGACGCCCAAGCCTTCCGCGCAAAGCAGCGCCAGTTTCACCGGGCCTGCGCAAATGTGCCCCTCGACTGCGCCCACCCCGGCGTGCAAGGTCGCAAAATGCAGCGCCTCACTTTCGCAGAGAGGGTTGCCGTGATGATTGAAGTGCCGCGGCTCACCTTGAAAGCGGTAATGAATTACAAAATCCTTGTAGTCACTCATTGTCCTGGCCTGTAGGGGGGCGTGCAGTGACGCCGGGTGAATAAGGGCTTCCTTGATGTACTGGACAGCCTGCGCGTCGACTGCATCGGCATTGCTGTCATTTCATTTCGAGATCGATACAGGCTGATCAACTCTCAATGGGCCTCGGACCGTAATGCATCTCTACCCGAGACGGGCCGTCCGCAACCGGGTTGCGAGGCGACCAGCCGACGCAGAATTGCACACCTTCCTGAGCGTTTAACATCCCTCTCCGATGGGCGGCCATGTGCCATATCGATATGGATATTGCCCCTATATCCAGACGAATTGAACGGATGAATAGGGCGTTTTCGAGGGGGCTGCCGGGGATCGGATCAGCCCGATACAGTGACCGCTGGCAGCGCCGGAAATGTTTTGTGCGAAAGAGGCATATTGATGGCCCGCGCCGGCTGCCATTTCTGGAAAAATCCTTTTTTATCAATTAATTCCGGGATGAAATGTGTATGCGCAGTGTGGGCTTGGCCGTGGTGGCGGCTTTTCTGGCAGCGGTGTCCGTCACCGCGCACGCCAAGGACCTCAGCAAGAACGACCTGCAGGTCTGCAAATGGGGAGCGGGGGTCGCGGGGGCGGCGCAGCAGTCCAAACTCTCTGGGACAACCCTCTACAGCGCGCGCAAAAAGCTGCAGAGCCGCAAGTTCGCCAAACCGTGGATGAGCAAGATGGCGTTGGGCATCACGGAGCAGACTTACAAAAGCCCCTCGAAGCTGAAGCCCGCCGCTGTGAAGCAGACCTACTACGAGGGCTGCATTCAGCACGACCTGGCGCGTAAATGAGTCGGGAAGTCAGCCCGTTCTGGCCAGTATCGCCTGCCACTGTGTGGCAGGCGAGTTGAGTGGGGATCAGCGTGCGCCGTTGCGGATCAATGGCAATTGCCTGCCAAGTGATAATGCTGCGCTTCTGCCGCCGCCGGGCTGTTGAACTCCACCCGGTTCTTCTCGGCGATCGCGTTGTACGAAGGGCAGTCCGGGCGGTGGTAAACCATGGTCTTCCTGTTGCCGCGAATCGCCAGCGTCAGGTTGGCCGGGCTGCCACCGGCACTCGCAGCGGGTTTCATCGGATTGCCCGCAGGGGGGCGGGCTTGCGCGGTGACGGCAGACGCGCTGGCTGCGCCGTTGCCGCCGCTCAGGTTGGCGCTGAGGAAAATCGGCGCGTGGTCGGAGACGCTGTCACGGCCCTTGGCGTGGGTCAGGCCGAGGAATTTCGGGTAATCGAACACTTCGACCTTGTTCACCCGGATCGCCGACTGCTTGCTGATGAAGATGTTGTCGTAGAGGTTGGCGAATTTGCCATCCTTGGTCGACAGCGTGCTGGCGCCTTCCAGTACCAGCGGCCTGGCGCTGGTGTCGAGTTTGTCCCACGCAGGCGAGTTGGGTGGGGTGTTGAAGTCGCCCATCAGCATGATCTGGTTGTTGCCGGGGTAGGTTTCCTGCAACCAGGTCCAGTAGTTGGACAGCGCGACGATTTCCGAAGCGCGGTCCGCCTGGTTCTTGCCGTAGAGGATGTGCACGGTGGCCACGACAAAGGTCTTGCCGTCCTTGAGCGAGCGGAATTGTGCGGAGTAGGGCTCGCGCTCGAAGGTGTCGCTGCGGTCCAGGTAGCTTACGGCACCGTCTTCGTACGCAACGGCATCGTCTCGCCACACGAATCCGTACATTTCCTTGTAGGACGAGCGGCCCACGGCATGGGAGGCCATCGAACTCCAGTGCTTGCCGGTCTGCCGGGTCAGCTCCTTGGCCAGCGCGTCCAGCGCGTCTTCACTCATCAATTCCTGAACGGCGAGAAAGTCGACCTTCCGGGCGACCTTGGCGATGCCCTCGAAGTCCTTGTTCGGGCGCACGCTCAAGTGCTCCAGGTTCCAGGTGCCAATGTTGACGTCAGCGTAAGCGGTTTGCAGGAAGGTAAAAGCCAAAAGCAGAGCAGCACAAAATCTGAGCATGTTATCCAACTGGGTCGTTCATCGAGGTGGGTTCGGGTTGCAGGTCAATCTTCCTTGGGCACCGTCCAGAAAATCTGCACGCCGCCGTCGTCTCGCCAGGCCAGGGTCACGTTGTCGTTCTCGTCGATCTCTTCCAGCAACTGTTTCCAGTCGTCTTCGAGTTCGTCCGGGAGCCTGAAAATCAGCGCCGCTCGGGCCTTCTGCGCACTCTGCGAGTTGATGATCTTCTGGACCCGCACGGCCATGCGCTCGTAGTGCCCTGGCGATGCTGCCGTTGATACGTCGGTGTCAGACACGAAGTGACCCTCCTGCTTGCTGTATGCGCATACAGTATTTGAGTGTCAGACGTTTCGCAACAGCGGATCGGACAAAAACCTGCTTTCGCCCAAGTTGCTGATTTTTCGGCTGATTGTGCAGATGGCGAACCAAACTCGATCACGTTGATCTGATCTGCTAGATGACGATCGATCGCTTGCGCGCACCACGCCCGAGCCACACCCCTCAGGAGACTTTATGAAAATCCAATCATTGCTGATGCCCGTCGCGTTCGCCTGCTGTGCAGCGTTGGCCGGCTGCTCAACGTCGACTGTCGTTACTCTGCAGAACGGTACGCAGTACGTGACCAAGGACGCGCCGAAAACCAAGAGCAAAGACGGTTTTTATGAGTTCGAAGACATCTCCGGTAAAACCATCCGCGTGCGCGCTGACGAGGTGGCTACCGTCAAAGAAGAGGATTGAGTCGCGTCAGGGCCCGGCTGCTACGGCTACCGGGCCATGTGTGTGCAAACTCATCCCGATCTGAATGGAACGCCATTGCATCGCCGTCGCTCTAAGCGATGCAATCTGCTCACGATATTTCCTGTCAGGCCCTAATTATGGATAGCCCACCCAACACCGGGTTCAGCGCAGCCCCCCTGCGCTTTCTAGCCAACGGCGGTGCGGTCGGTGATCTGCTTCAGTCCCCCTTGATGGATGGCTCGCCCCTTGGCGTGCCCGCCGACTGGCCCGACGGTCTAAAAACCCTGATGGGCACGATCCTTCCCGTGCAGGCGCAGATCGTGCTTTTCTGGGGGCCCGAATTTGTCGCGCTCTACAACGATGCCTATGCACCGAGCATCGGTTCGAAGCATCCCCGCGCCCTTGGTCGGCCTGCGATCGAGAACTGGCGCGAACTGTGGGACGACCTTGAGCCACTGTTGCGCGGTGTGCGGGAAACCGGGCAAACGTTTGCTGCCAAGGACCGTGCGTTCTACATCGAACGGCATGGCTACGGCGAGACCGTCTACTTCGACGTCTCCTACTCTGCGGTGCACCAGAACGACGGATCCGTCGGCGGTGTGCTCTGCGTTGTCACCGAAACCACCGAGCGTGTGCATTTCGAGCGTCGTCAGGCGCTGCTGCTTGAACTGGGCCAGGCGCTGCCCTCCATTCGCGACCCCGAGCAGATCAAGGCAGACGTGATCCGGCGTATCGGACAAGAGCTGGGCGCCGCCCGCGTCCATATTGCGGAAACGGACGAGGAGAGGGGCGATTTCGTCATTCTCCGTGAATACCGTGAGGGTGAGGTGGCGGCCCGATCAGGGCTGATCTCCGTGAGTCATGACACCTGTTCTGCGTTGCACCAAGGCATTACCGTGCAAGCGCTGGTGAAGGGCGACGCCGTTCGCGCCAACCCTGACGCCCCTGCCTCTCAATCGACCGTCACAACGAGTCTGGCCGTGCACGTCCCGTTGATGCGCCATGACACATTGGCCGGCGTGTTTACCGTTGAGTTCGAAGGGCAGCGGGTCTGTAGTCCCCACGACATCCACCTCATCGAGGAAACAGCCAAGCTGGGCTGGCAGTGGATCAACCACACGCGGGCTGAAGCGGCGCTGCACGCCAGTTCCGCGCAACTGGCCGGGATGTTCGAGCAGGCGGGTGCCGGGATTGCCTTGTGTGATCACCGAGGCGTGTTTCAGCAGGTCAATGATCGCTACTGCGACATCATGGGTCTGCAGCGCCGGGCGATCGCCGGCCGTTCGATCCTTGAATTGCAGAAGGATCTGGCAGCCGGCGCGCAGCCGATGTTCTACGAGAACTTTCTGACCGCCGAAGCGCCCTTCGAACTGACCCAGCACCATGTGCGCGCGAACGGCTCTGTGGTCTGGGTGCAGACCCACGTCACGCCGCTGCTCGATGCCCAGCAGCAGGTCAGCGGGCTGCTGTTCGTGTGCGTGGACATCTCGGCGCGGGTCGGCGCGGAACATCAACTGATCGAACTCAACGAAAGTCTTGAACAGCGCGTTGCTACCATGGTGTCCGAGCGCGAAGCGGCCATTGCGCTGCTGCACGAGTCGCGCAAGATCGAGATGGTCGGCCAGTTGGGCGGCGGCATCGCCCACGACTTCAATAACCTGCTGACGCCTATCATGACGTCGCTGGAGTTGCTGAGGCGCCAGCCGGTCAGCAATGATCGCTCCCATCGGCTGATCGACGCGGCGCTGCAGGCGGCGGATCGCGCGCGAATTCTGGTGGGCCGTCTGCTGACCTTTGCCCGCCGGCAGACGCTCAAACCCCAAGTCGTGGCCCTGGACAGTCTGGTCAACGACATGCGTGACCTTATCCAGCGCTCGCTCGGCCCGACCATCGAAGTGATTGTCGAGATTCCTGCAGATCTGCCCAACATCCTCATTGACCCCCATCAGCTTGAACTGGGGGTGCTCAACCTCGCGGTCAACGCCCGTGACGCGATTGCCGAACGCGGCTACCTGAAAATCAGTGCGCGACCTGAAGTGGTGGCCGACAGTCCGGGGCTGGGTCCGGCGCCCGCACAGGGTTGCTACGTCAGGCTGACGGTCTCGGATAACGGCAGCGGCATGAGCGAGGAAGTCCTGCAACGCTGCGTTGAGCCTTTCTACTCAACCAAGGGCGTCGGCAAGGGCACCGGCCTCGGGTTGTCGATGGTGCAGGGGCTGGCCCTGCAATCCGGCGGTGGTTTTGATGTTCAGTCCGCGCCGGGTCTCGGCACGCGGGTTGACATCTGGCTGCCGGTTTCCAGTGCGCAGGTGCTGACACCGGCAGAAGACGAGGGCGACTCAGCGCCTGCCGCGGACCACCCTTTTCACGTGCTGGTGGTGGACGATGAGGAACTGGTCCGCTACACCGTTGCGCTGCAACTGCGTGACCTGGGCTATCAGGTGACCGAAGCGGCGTCGCCGTCCGCCGCAGAGCACATGGTCAGCGCCGGCTTGCGGCCGGACGTTCTCATCACTGATCAGCTGATGGCCGAAAAAAGCGGCACACAGCTCGCCGTGAGCCTGCGCGAGGTCTTGCCTGCGCTGCCGGTGCTCGTGGTCACGGGTTACACCCGCGAATCGGCAACGCAGATTGCCGGTTTCGACGTGCTGGCCAAGCCGTTCACCCGCGCTGACATCGCGTCGAAAGTGGCGCAGGTGATCAACGAGCGCACAGCCTCGGCATGGATCAGCGAGCAGGCGGGTTACTTCCCTTGACGGGCCAGGCTCCTCACGCCCGATGCTGCTGCGCGTGAACGGGCCTGCCTGCCATTGCTGCCGCGCTTAAATGGCTCGGCCGATGGCTTGCTCGTAGCACGACAGGAAGTACTGCCACTGGGACTCGTCCCAGAACGAATGCCTTCTGAGCTGGGGGATGTCGTGACGCGCGGCGCCCAGGGCAGTAATCCGGCCGTGGGATTTTTCCAGATCCAGCAGCGCCAGCTCGAAGTCAAAGCGCGTGTCGGTGACGGTCGCCTTGATGAAGATGTGTTTGGAGCGCATGCAGCCGTGCTGCCACTTGCCCAGGTGCATCTTCGCCAGCGTTTCAGCCAGACGCTTGAAGAGACGCTGATGTTGCTCGACGCTCAAGGTGCTCGCGCCGCCCTGGGCATACCAGGTGTCGAGGTCGATGAAGCCGCCCAGGTCCTTGGTCACCAGGACGCCCTGCCATACACCGGCAACTTTGCGTGCGCCGTAGAACACAGGTCGTGGCGCGTTAACGCCCAGTTCCTCGAGCTTGGTCAGCGCGATGCCTTCACGCAGTGCAGTGGGGCGGCCGGTGGGGTAGCGCAGGCTGCGAAACAGGTGGCCGGTCTGGCGTTTGACGTAAAGCGTCTTGCCATCGTGCACCACGCGTTGCACACCGCTGGTGCCGTTGCGGCGCACATTCGGCGGCTCGACCCAAGGCCCCGAAGTGCCCCACCAGAACTCAAACTCGTTGTTTGCCCGACCCATCATGTGCTCCAAATACGGTAGAAATCTTTCTTGTGCAGCGACTGCCATGTTGCAGCGCGAGCCCCTCTGGCCGCCGCGGGCGTGATTAGTTCACTGGCGCCCAAGGAGATTGGCGAATGGCCATTTTCGAGGCGCCCAGCTTACTGGCTTGTCGCATCCATCACTTCGTCAAACCCGCGCCATTTACGCCATCCAGCAGGCCGTATGTGCAGCGCCGTTCTGATCGGGGTTACAGCGTCAACCTCGTCGAACCCTCCATGGACGAAGATCTCTTGATCTGGGTCATGTCCGTTCGTCCCATTCTTGAGAAACTCTTGGAATTGCTGCCCCTGTGCGATATCCACCGTGCATAACCAAATAAGGAAATTTGCCATGATGTCCACACTTGAACTCTGCCATATCGTCGAATCAGGCTTTCTGCCTGCCAAATGTAAATGCACCATCGATGCCCAGGATCAAATAATGGTGCAAATCTTTGATCGGGAAAGGGGCCACGCAGATTTGCTCGCGGCGGGTATCCCGGTCAGTTCGCTCAACTCCAGCCGTGCCATTGCCAACCTGATTGCCAGGTTGAAGGATGACTTGAAACTGCATTCGGCCGGCCGCCGCGCAACCGCCTATCAGGAACGCGCTTAGCTATTCGATTTCCTTTCTATCCTCCGATTCGGGGTGCAGGCCATCAGCACTGCAACGGTGATCGGAGGAGCGGGGCCATACCGGCCCATCCCTAGATTCCCTTGCTTTGCAGAGTTGACAAAATCCTAAACGATTCCCATAGTTTCGCTCACGCAAACGTTTGCGATTCCGTCGATCCTTCCCTTGACGCGTAAACGCTGCCGATAACAACAATCATAATGTCGGAGTGATTCCATGAAGCTGCCATTCGCTGCACGCCTTCTTGCTGTTGCCATGCTTACTGCTTGCGCTGCAACCCTGCCTCTCTCTTCCGCCTTTGCCGACGACGCGAAAAAGCCCACCGTCGCGCTGGTGATGAAATCCCTCGCCAACGAATTCTTCCTGACCATGGAAGACGGCGCCAAGGTCTATCAGAAAGAGCATTCCGCTGACTTCGACCTGATTTCCAACGGGATCAAGAACGAGTCCGACACGGCGGCGCAGATCGACATCGTCAACCAGATGATCGTCAAGAAAGTCGACGCGCTGGTCATCGCCCCGGCCGATTCCAAGGCTTTGGCGTCGGTCCTGAAAAAGGCCATGGATGCGGGCATCAAAGTCGTCAACATCGACAACCAGCTCGACGCTGATGTGCTGAAAAGCAAGGGCATGGAAGTGCCTTTCGTAGGCCCGAACAACCGCAAGGGCGCCAAGCTGGTGGGTGACTACCTGGCCAAGCAGCTGGCAGCGGGTGATGAAGTCGGCATCATCGAAGGCGTGCCGACCACCACCAATGCGCAGCAACGCACCGCGGGCTTCAAGGACGCGATGGACGCTGCGCAGATGAAGATCGTCTCCACGCAGTCCGGTAACTGGGAAATCGACAAGGGCAACGCCGTCGCGTCCGCCATGCTCAACGAATACCCGAATCTGAAAGCGCTGCTGGCCGGTAACGACAGCATGGCGCTGGGCGCTGTCTCCGCCGTTCGTGCGGCAGGCAAGGCGGGCAAGGTTCAAGTCGTCGGCTACGACAACATCAACGCCATCAAGCCGATGCTGAAGGACGGCCGCATTCTGGCCACCGCTGACCAGTTCGCTGCGCGTCAGGCCGTGTTCGGTATCGATACCGCCCTGAAGATGGTCAAGGGCGAGAAGCTCGAGATCACCAACGGCGTGATCGAAACCCCGGTCGAGCTGGTCACCAAGCCGCAATAAGCCGCTCTGGTTTTCACCCGGCACTGTTCACCTCAGCAGTTTTCCAAATATGTACCGCCTGCCCGTGAGGGCAGGCGCGTGGAGATCGTTATGTCAGCGTCTGCTCAGGCCGCTGTTCTATCTGTCAGTGGTATTGGCAAAACCTACGCCCAACCCGTACTCGGCGACATCGACCTGACGCTGATGCGCGGGGAAGTGCTGGCTTTGACCGGCGAAAACGGCGCCGGCAAAAGCACCCTGTCGAAAATCATCGGCGGTCTGGTCACCCCGACCACCGGCCAGATGCAATTTCAGGGGCAGCCCTACCAGCCTGCCAGTCGCACCCAGGCCGAAAAGCTTGGCGTGCGCATGGTCATGCAAGAACTCAATCTGTTGCCGACGCTGTCGGTGGCGGAAAACCTGTTTCTCGACAATCTGCCCAGCCGCGCAGGATTCATCAATCGCCGCAAGCTGCGGGAGGACGCGATCAAGGCCATGGCCCAGGTCGGCCTCGAGGCCATCGACCCGGACACACTGGTCAGCGAACTGGGGATCGGCCATCAGCAGATGGTCGAAATCGCCCGCAACCTGATCGGCGACTGCCACGTGCTGATCCTCGACGAGCCGACGGCGATGCTCACGGCCCGCGAGGTGGAAATGCTCTTCGAGCAGATCACCCGCCTGCAGGACCGTGGCGTTTCCATCATCTACATCTCCCATCGCCTTGAAGAACTGGCCCGCGTCGCCCAGCGCATCGCTGTGCTGCGTGACGGCAAGCTGGTGTGCGTCGATGCCATGGCCAATTACAACAGCGAGCAGTTGGTCACGCTGATGGTCGGCCGCGAACTGGGCGAGCACATTGACCTGGGCGAGCGAAAAATCGGCGCGGTGGCGCTGTCGGTCAAAGGCTTGAATCGCTCCGACAAGGTCCGCGACGTGTCCTTTGATGTCCGGGCTGGGGAGATCTTTGGGATCTCCGGTCTGATCGGCGCCGGGCGTACCGAGTTGCTGCGGCTGATTTATGGCGCCGACGTGGCAGACAGCGGCAGCATCGAGGTCGGCAGTCCGTTGCGCAGTGTGCAGATCAAATCGCCAGTGGACGCCGTGGGTCATGGCATTGCCTTGATCACCGAAGACCGCAAAGGCGAGGGCCTGCTGCTGTCGCAATCGATCAGCGCCAACATCGCGCTGGGCAACATGGACGCCATTTCCAGTGCCGGCGTGGTCAACGGTAATTCGGAGATCGCTCTGGCTCAGCGCCAGGTGGGAGCCATGCGCATCCGCAGTTCCAGCCCCACGCAACTGGTGTCGGAGTTGTCGGGGGGCAATCAGCAGAAGGTGGTGATCGGCCGCTGGCTGGAGCGTAACTGCCATGTGATGTTATTCGACGAGCCCACCCGCGGCATCGACGTCGGCGCCAAATTCGACATCTACGCGCTGCTGGGCGAACTGACCCGTCAGGGCAGGGCGCTGGTAGTGGTTTCCAGTGATCTGCGCGAGCTGATGCTGATCTGCGACCGCATCGGCGTGCTGTCCGCCGGGCGCCTGATCGACACCTTCGAGCGCGACACCTGGACCCAGGACGAACTGCTTGCCGCTGCCTTCGCGGGCTATCAAAAACGTGATGCGCTGCTGTCTGAAGCCGCGCCCAGGATCGACTGATGAAAACTTCTACTACTCCTGCCGCGCTGCCGTCTCCGGGCAAGCGCAGCGGCAACTACTTCGGCCTGGGCACTTACCTGGGGCTGGCAGGCGCCTTGCTGGCGATGATCGTATTGTTCTCGCTGCTCAGCGATCATTTCCTGTCGTACGAAACCTTCAGCACCCTGGCCAACCAGATTCCCGACCTGATGGTGCTGGCAGTCGGCATGACGTTCATCCTGATCATTGGCGGCATCGACCTGTCGGTGGGTTCGGTGCTGGCGCTGGCGGCGTCGGCGGTCAGTGTCGCCATGCTCGGCTGGGGCTGGGGCGTGTTTCCATCGGCGTTGCTGGGCATCGCCTGTGCAACGGCGGCCGGTACGCTGACCGGCTCGATCACCGTGGCGTGGCGCATACCCTCGTTCATCGTTTCCCTCGGCGTGCTGGAAATGGCACGGGGCGTCGCGTATCAGCTGACCGATTCACGCACTGCGTACATCGGTGATTCATTTGCATGGCTCTCCAACCCGTTCGCCTTCGGCATTTCGCCGTCGTTCGTGATCGCGCTGATCGTCATCTTCGCGGCCCAGGCGGTGCTGACGCGCACCGTGTTCGGCCGCTACCTGATCGGCATCGGCACCAACGAAGAAGCTGTGCGTCTGGCGGGCATCAACCCCAAGCCGTACAAGATCCTGGTGTTCTCGCTGATGGGGCTGCTGGCGGGCGTCGCCGCGCTGTTCCAGATTTCACGCCTGGAAGCCGCCGACCCCAACGCCGGCTCAGGCCTTGAGCTGCAAGTGATTGCGGCGGTGGTCATCGGCGGTACCAGCCTGATGGGTGGGCGCGGCTCGGTGATCAGCACCTTCTTCGGCGTGCTGATCATTTCGGTACTGGCGGCAGGGCTGGCGCAGATCGGCGCGACCGAGCCAACCAAACGCATCATCACCGGCGCGGTCATCGTCGTCGCCGTGGTCCTCGACACCTACCGCAGCAATCGCGCGCGGCGGCGCGGCTGACATGGCAACCATCAAGGACGTAGCGGCGATTGCCGGGATTTCCTACACCACGGTGTCCCATGTCCTTAACCGCACCCGACCGGTCAGCGAAGCCGTGCGCAAGAAGGTCGAGGCCGCCATCGTGCAGCTCGACTACGTGCCCAGCGCCGTTGCGCGGTCGCTGAAGGCCAAGGCCACGGCGACCATCGGTCTGTTGATTCCCAACGGCATCAACCCGTATTTCGCCGAGCTGGCTCGGGGCATCGAGGATTACTGCGAGCGTAACGGCTTCTGCGTGATCCTCTGCAATTCCGATGACAATCCCGACAAGCAGCGCAGCTACCTGCGCGTGCTCCTGGAGAAACGTGTCGACGGCCTGATCGTGTCGTCGGTAGGCGGCGGTGACAGCGTCCTTGAGGGTTTGGCGGCGGTGCGCACACCGCTGGTCATCGTCGACCGCGACCTGGACGGCGTCACGGCTGATCTGGTGCGCATCGATCACGAGCTCGGCGCTTATCTGGCGACGTCCCATTTGCTGTCCCTCGGCCACCGGCACATCGCCTGTATTTGCGGCCCGGTCCAGACCAGCGTGGCGAAGATGCGGCTGGCGGGGTATTACCGTGCAATGCAGGAAGCCGCGGTCGACGTCCCGGAAAGCTGGGTGGTGGAAAGCGATTTCACTGGCCACAGTGGCTATTGCGCAGCGGTCAAACTGCTGGAGCAGGATCCGCCGACGGCGATTTTTGCGGCCAACGACATGGTCGGCATCGGTGTGTTGCGCGCCGCTGCCGAACGTAACGTACGGGTCCCGGTGGATCTGTCGGTCATTGGCTTCGACGACATCCAGATGAGCCAATACGTTTACCCGGCCCTGACCACCGTCGGCCAATCCATTCTGCAACTGGGCGAGCGCGCGGCCGAAGTGCTGCTGCGGCGGATCTCGGCGCGGGGCGAAACCCCTGTCGAACACCTGATCGTTGCACCGAGCATTGTGCTGCGCGAATCCACCGCGCCTCCACCTCGGGCATTCACCCAGCTTCGTTGAGCCGGGCGCGTTGCCCGGTCCAAAACAGTGTTCTGAAAGCGTTCTGAAGAGTAAACGTCATGCAAGCAAAAGTAGTGATAGTGGGCAGCCTGAACATGGACCTGGTGACGCGCGCGCCGCGTTTGCCGCGCGCCGGAGAAACCCTGGCGGGGCAGTCGTTCGTCACCGTGCCGGGCGGCAAGGGTGCCAATCAGGCCGTTGCGGCGGCGCGACTGGGCGCCAGTGTCGCCATGGTCGGCTGCGTCGGCGATGACGCTTACGGCGAACAACTTCGCTCCGCGCTGCTGGCCGAAGGCATCGACTGTCAGGCAGTGACCCGCATCGCCGGAGAGTCCACCGGCGTCGCGTTGATCGTCGTCGATGACAGCAGCCAGAATGCCATCGTCATCGTTGCCGGTGGCAATGGCCACGTCACCGCCTCCGTGGTGGACAGCTTCGATGCCTTGCTGTCCCAGGCCGAAGTCATCATCTGCCAGCTTGAAGTGCCGCTGGACACCGTCGGCCACGTCCTCAAGCGCGGCCACGAACTGGGCAAGACCGTCATCCTCAACCCCGCACCGGCCACGGGTCCGCTGCCGGCCGAATGGTTCGCCTGGATCGACTACCTGATCCCCAATGAAAGCGAAGCCAGCGCATTGACCGGTCTGCCCGTGGACAGCACCGCCAGCGCAGACGCCGCCGCCTCGGCGTTGCTCGCGGCGGGCGTCAGCAAAGTCATCGTCACGCTGGGCGAGCAGGGCGCCTTGTTTGCCGGCAAATTGCGCTCCGAGCACTTCCCGGCGCCCAAGGTCCAGCCCGTTGACACCACGGCGGCAGGCGATACCTTTGTCGGCGGTTTTGCAGCGGCGCTGGCCGATGGCAAGTCTGAATCTGAAGCCATTCGCTTCGGTCAGGTCGCGGCGGCGCTGTCCGTGACCCGGTCCGGCGCGCAGCCTTCCATTCCTACTTTTGCCGAGGTTCAGGCCTCTGCAGCACAAGGGCATTCATCATGAAAAAAACGCCACTGCTTAACATCGCCTTGTCCCGCGCCATCGCGTCCCTCGGGCACGGCGACATTCTGATGATCGTCGATGCGGGGATGCCCGTGCCCGCGGGCGTCGAACTCATTGATCTGGCGCTGACCCACGGTGTGCCTGACTTCGTCAGCGTGCTCAACGTGGTGCTGACTGAAATGCAGGTCGAGAGTCATGTCCTTGCCGAAGAGATGCTGTCGAAACAGCCGCCCGCCTTGGCCACCGTCACTGCGTTGCACGCCTCGGGCGAGCTGGGCGAGCGACGCTTGATGAGTCATGACGCGCTGAAACACCTCAGCCGTGGCGCGCGGGCTATCATCCGCACCGGCGAATGCCAGCCGTATACCAACATCGCGCTGGTAGCGGGTGTGGTTTTTTAACGCTCATCTTTCCGATTGAGCAGTCAGGAACAAGGAGTTCCCATGAAGACGCATCATCATTTTTTCACCGGACTGATCAGGAGTGCCGCGCTGTTGGCCATTTTATCTGCCACGTCGGTGCATGCCGCCGAAAAGCGCGACGTGATCATCGACACTGACCCGGGCGCTGACGACGTTGTCGCCTTGCTGCTCGCGCTGGCGTCGCCGCAAGAACTCAATGTCATGGCGATCACCACCGTGGCGGGCAACGTGCGCATCGACAAGACCTCGCGCAATGCCCGGCTGGCACGGGAATGGGCCGGTCGCGAAGAGGTGCCGGTGTACGCCGGTGCAGGCCGGCCGCTGGTCCGCACGCCGATCTACGCCGAGAACATCCACGGCAAGGAAGGCCTGCCGGGCGTAGAAGTGCATGAGCCGAAGCAGCTGCTGGCTGAAGGCAATGCCGTGCAATACCTCGTCGACACCCTGAAGAAAGCTGCGCCCCGCAGCATCACCATCGCCATGCTCGGGCCACAGACCAACTTGGCGCTCGCGCTGATTCAGGCGCCGGAGATTACACAGGGCATCAAGGAAGTCGTGGTCATGGGCGGCGCCCATTTCAACGGCGGCAATATTACCCCGGTGGCCGAGTTCAATATCTACGCCGACCCCGATGCGGCGAAGGTGGTGCTGGCCAGCGGTGTGAAGCTGACCTACGTACCGCTGGACGTCACCCACAAGATCCTTACCAGCGAAGCGCGGCTCAAGCAGATCGATGGCCTGAACAATAAGGCCGGCAAGCTGGTCAGCGACATTCTCAACGAGTACGTCAAGGCTGACATGGTGCATTACGGCCTGCCCGGCGGGCCGGTACACGATGCGAGCGTGATCGCCTGGCTGATCAAGCCGGAGCTGTTCAGCGGCCGGCAAGTCAATCTGGTGATCGACAACCGTGAAGGCGTCACCCACGGCCAGACCATTGCCGACTGGTACGACACCCTCGCGCAGAACAAAAATGTGTTCTGGGTGGAAAATGGCGATGCCCAGGGCTTTTTTGACCTGCTGACCCAGCGCCTCGGTCTTTTGAAGTAAATCAGCCGTGCTGCGCCGCGTGGCATCCCGCTGCGTGGCGCAGAGCAACCAGAGTGCACACCGTGTCTATCGATCTCAATAACCCCGTTTCCTTTACCCACGACGCGGTCCGGCAAATGATCGCGGCGGCGCGGGATGGCGTGCACAATCAGTTGCGCGTCAGTCGCGACGGCCATGCCTGGATCTCCAGCGACGCGGTGGGCGGCGTGGACATCGGCGGACTGCTGTTTCGCCTGGAAACCTGGGCTGCCGGGTCAGGGTGCGTCGGCCCGGTAGCGGCCAGCGATGCGGTCTGGGTGACGCAGATCTACAACGCCCTTCGCGATAACTGGGCCAACCCCACCACGGACTACGTCGACGTCTATTGAGTCGCGCGCGTCCTGTGCAGCGCGTCCTGCGGGCACGGCTTTAACGTTTTGTCACGATTGATTGCGCCCGGCAGACGATGCCTGGGGCAGACTCCTGCGCTGCCTGCGACGGGGCGCGCTTGTATGGCCTGGCCCGGACGCGGCGAAACGAAGCCGCTCGACCGCTGTCGCAGAGGTTCAGCTTTGAATAAATGTTAGGAGGTTGTATGCCCTGGAAATACGCATCATCAGGTCTGGTGCTCGCTGCAGCGCTGCTGGCCGGTTGCAGCAGCACGTCGGAGTCTTCGAGCCAGCCTGAGGACAGCGCTGCCAGTTCCCCGGTCAGTTCCGCTGGTGGCTATGCCCGTTGTGATGCGGCAGCGGTGCAGTTCGCCGTCGGCAAGCCAGCTTCAGCGGCATTGCTGGATCAGGCGAAGGCCAAGGCTGGCGCGCAGACAGCCAGAGTGCTCGGGCCCAACGACATCGTGACACTGGAATACCGCTCGGACCGTCTGAACCTGAACACCGATGATTCCGGGAAGGTCAACCGCGTCAATTGCGGGTAACGTCACCGCAAGATGAAATCGCAGGCATAAAAAAACCCCGTCAGTGACGGGGTTTTTTCAGATCGCTGGGATTACTCCGCGCGAACCTGAGCAGCTTGCATGCCCTTTTGGCCTTTCTCAGCCACGAAGGAAACAGTCTGGCCTTCTTTCAAGCTTTTGAAACCGTCGGATTCAATGGCTTTGAAATGTACAAAAAGGTCGTCGCCGCCACCCTGTGGGGTGATGAAGCCGAAGCCTTTTTCATCGTTGAACCATTTTACGGTGCCGGATTGGCGATTAGACATGGTGTATCTCCAGGAACATAATTTTCAGTAGTGCTGTGTTGCTCAGGCCAACTGGGCACACGAGCGCTATCATAGTCGAATTGTGTGAATGCTGGACTTTTTCAATTAGAACTTTGCGTCAACATCTTCGATATAACGCCCCAAATGGGCACTTCGAGCCTTTTCAGCCCCATTGGCACGTGTGGCCGTCAACCCTTCCATTGGCCCTGAAACCCGCTGAATTCGCGGCCTTCAGGGCATCGCCCCACGGGCGTTCCTTTACGCCCCGGTCGGGGGCATCAAGGAAATGTAAATTTTTTATTTTTTGCCGCTCAGGCAGTTTTTACTCACTGCAGCCTGCAGGCGAGAGGTCATATCGGTACTGGGAGGCGTCGTTTTGTCATTCAGCGACGCGATCTCTTTGTCCGAGAAGTTCTGGTTGATCTGCTGAGCGCCGCACTCGCAGTGCGCTTTGACTGCACTGGCGTCCATCGACGGATTGCTCTGGGTGGCTGCGGTGGTGCATTCATTCATGTAGCTGGTCTTGGTCTTCGCGTCCATCGCGGCATGAGCGCTGAGGGGCAGGGTCAGGGCCAGCGGGGCGAGGAGGGCGGCAACGCGTAGAAGCTTCATGGTGGATTCCTTTATGTCGGTTTTGTCGTTGGGCCGTTGAGGTTTCAGGCCTTGAACGTGTACTACCGATAATCTGAGGCTTTCAATGCGCACCAGTTCCGTGGACCTGGCAACGCCCGATGCGGTTGCCGTCAGGCATAAGCCGCCCTCTACCGTTTAGCTGACCCTGCCGTCACCCTGTGATAGCATGCGCGCCTGCAGATTAGCTCGCGTCTCGAGGGGCCCCGTTGCCCTGCTGCAAGTCTGTCGATTTCGTAAGTTCCAGTCACTCTGGTTCGGTCTTCAGGTTGGCCTTCGGGCTCCTGCCACTGTGAGGCAGGCATACCACCGAATCGCGTACTGGCTCTATCCCACCCACGTGACCTTTGGTAGGGGTCACCACTAGGAGAGGAGGCGCCATGCCAACTATTACTCTTCCCGACGGCAGTCAACGTTCTTTCGATCACCCGGTATCCGTTGCCGAGGTCGCAGCCTCCATTGGCGCAGGCCTGGCCAAAGCCACCGTGGCCGGCAAGGTCAATGGTCAACTGGTTGATGCCAGCGACATCATCGATACCGATGCGAGCCTGCAAATCATCACCCCCAAAGATCAGGAAGGCCTGGAGATCATTCGTCACTCCTGCGCGCATTTGGTGGGCCATGCCGTCAAGCAGCTCTATCCGACTGCCAGGATGGTCATCGGCCCGGTCATCGATGATGGCTTCTATTACGACATTGCCTACGAGCGTCCTTTCACCCCGGACGACATGGCGGCGATCGAGCAGCGCATGCAGCAGCTCATCGAAAAGGATTACGACGTCATCAAGAAGGTCACGCCGCGCGCGGAAGTGATCGAGGTGTTCACGTCCCGCGGCGAAGACTACAAGCTGCGTCTGGTCGAAGACATGCCCAACGAGCAGGCG
>LIDZ01001516.1_pt5 | contig 42072 bp, 50 predicted proteins | sample 644651 | NCBI WGS metagenome assembly LIDZ01 (sample SAMN03856242, study PRJNA289617) | food metagenome | isolation source: wine grapes on drying loft during traditional withering process | host: Vitis vinifera cv. Corvina | place: Italy: Gargagnago di S. Ambrogio di Valpolicella | collected 2014-01 | reverse complement strand
TCCTAATCCTTTGGCAGATAATCCTGCCATTGCTTCTCCCATTTTTTGTACCTTATTTTCAGTTTTTTCATATCTATCCATAGCTTCATCTTTAAAATTATCTAAGTCTCGTAATTTTTTTTCTAATGCATTTAAATTTGCATATGCACTATTTAATCTTGAACTTATGTTTCTTCTTGCTGTTATTTTACCATCTATACTATGTCTCAATGAATTTATTCCAGCTTTTATATTAGACACCTTGTTTATGTTTAGCCTCAAACTACTAGTATCACTTCTAACCTTACTAATATCAATCTTGATTTGTGACAAATCTCATTGCCTCCCTTAGCACAGCTTAACTTTTTATTAATATTTTTACAGTAATTATTATTTTACTATAACTTGTACATGTTTGCAATATTGTATTTTGTGAGAAAAAATGGTATAACCTAAATTAATAAGTTATACCATAATTTCACTTAACTCCCACTCATAATATTTTGCTCTTATAAGTGATATTCAACTATACCCTTAATGATTATACTATTGCTTTTGCTACATCAACTTCTATAGTATTCTTAACAAAATCTACAATTTCTTTAATCTGTATTTTATTTAAATGGTCGCCAAATTTATTGTCTAGTAAATCCAATAATCCAACAATCTTATCTTCTGCAAAATCTTCTTTATGTAATTCAGCTAAATTAACTAAGAATGTTTTACATTCTGCATAAGTTGCATTGCCTAATTTACCTTTAATAAATCCTATCAATACCTTACTTTTTCTTACTGCCACTGGTACTATAAATCCTATTACTAAACCTAATACACCATAAATATAATTAATATAATTTTCCATTTTTCATTACCATCCTTTTATTTTAATATAAAAAAGACTTCCTATTATAAGAAGTCGCTATTTGTACAATGTTATTTTTATAAAAAAAGCAATAATTGTTATTGCCATTGTTCCTGCTGCATACCAAATATGCTTTAAGTCTGTTTGGATTTCTCCAATATCTTTCTCATTTTGTTTACTAGTTGAAAATGCTTGTTCACTTTTTTCCCTTATACTGTTTAGATCGTCTAATTTTGTCTCCATTCTCACGAGCCGTTCCAATATTTCTTGTATCTTATCTGCACCTTCCAAATCTTACACCCCCATTTCTACAAAAAATAAATAAAGAGTGAAATAAACCACTCTCTTAAAAATATTTTATTATTTTATTTTATCTAAGCGAATATTGCATATCCTAATTCTTTTGCTCTAGCTGTTACTGCTGTTTCAAATTCAGCATATTGTACCTTTACGCTTTCTCCTGCAACATTAGTAGCACTTGCAGTATCCAATAAGGTTTTGTTAGTTACATTCATGTTAATATTAAGATTTTCTGTACTTGCGTCCAAACTAGATGTTACATAAGCGACGATAACATCTACCCCATTAGCATCCTTTAAAGTTACATTTCCGTTTAAGTTTACTGTTTCATTAATCATCATTTTATACCATCCTTTTGAAATCTAGTGTGCAAGGTATAAAGCCCCTTGCCGTGGCTACATTTATTTTTTTACATTGATAAAAGGCACCTATTAAACAATAGATGCCCTGCTTTCTAACGCTGATATTCTGCATTCCAGTGCTAATATCTTACTATTTTGTCTTCTACCTTCTTCTGATAATTCTTGATTACTCTTAATTAAATATGGAATAAGTGTCCCTGCATTTGGTTGCATTTGTACAGTACCATCTTCTTGAGGAAGTTTTATTACCCAACTATCTTCTACTCTTTGTAAATCTTGTGCTATCACTCCCAACGCTTGATATTTATCATCACATCTCCAAGTAAAAGAACTGCAATTAATTTGATTAAGCCTATCTGTGGCATTTACTGTACTAGTATGAATATCCTTTTTCAAAGATATATCAGAAGCCCATACAGTAGCGCCAAATTGTCTGCTTGTATCACTTCCCAAGTACATTCGTAACCAAGGATTGCTACCAGTTACTATATCAAATTGTCCAACACCAAAAACAGAACCACCATCATTCGGTGCTCCATGTACAATATAACCCTGTCCATGTATATGGGCTTTATCTGCTTTAAGTATATAGCTCCATTGCTGTATTCCAGTGTTATAATCATTGAAAGCTACTGAGAAACTTTCTTGGTCTAGCATAAGAAGGGCATCTATCCCCCCAGATTTTCTAGTCGAAATATTAAGCTGGTCAAACAGCATAAGACTTGCTCCATTAGTTGTTCCAATGCTACTTTGTATTGTTAAAGCACCATTTACATCAATAAATGTCGCAGGCATACCATCTGTTCCGATATTTCCACTTGCAACTCTAAATAAGTCAACATTACTAGTATTGCATAGTTTTAATCCTGTAGCCGTATAACTTCCGCTTGTCCAACTACCAATTATTCCATATACGCTTGACCCTGTTGTTGTAATCTTTTGGGCAGTTAGGTTAGTTGTATTAATACTTGTTGCACTAATACTCCCCGTCATGATATTTGCACCATTTATAGTAGTTGAACCTGCCGTCTTAAGATTAGTGAAAGTAGCATAACCACTCAAATCTATGTTTAAAGCCGACATACTTATTTTACTGGCTGATTGATTTATCATACTTACAAGGTTGTTGCCATTATAATCTGTTGAGCTAACCTTCAAAGCTATACTTTTATTAGTTACTGTAATCTGACCATCTGTATAAGTTTTAGCACTTGCTACTGCTCCACTTGCTTTGCTTGTAGCATCACCACTTGCTGAACTTATTGCACTAGCCTGTGCATTGTTAGCTTTTGTACTTGCATCCGAACTAGCTGTGTTGAGTGTACTTGTTAGACCAGCATTATAGGTTGTTGTACTAACCTTTAAATTAATTGCATTGTTTGCCACAGTAATTTGACCATCTGTGTATGTCTTAGAGCTTGCTATTGCACTAGATTGAGCAGAACTTGCCTTGTTTGAGGCATCTGTGCTTGCAGTGTTTATTGCTCCAGCAATACCAGCACTATATGTTGTTGAAGTTACTCGCATAGTTATACTGGTATTGCTTGATATATCCAAGCCACTACCGACAGAACTTGCTAACTGGTCTACAGTAATTGTATTAGCTTTTATCTCATTTGCTGTTATAGTACCAGCATGTATTTCAGTTGCAGTTATTGTACCAGCTTTTATTTCACCAGCTGTAATAGTATTAGCCAATAGCTCATTTGCAGTGATGCACTTTGCCGCTATCTCTCTTGCAGTGATTGCATCTACAACCAGTTTATCACCAGTAATTGTACCAGCGGCTAATCTATCAGCAGATAGAGAACCTGAAGTAATATTATCAGCTTTTAAATTTGTTACAGATACAACTGCCGCATTAATACTACCACCCGTTATACTATTGGCAGATAGATTAGTAATAGTTACATTTGCAGCGTTTAAAATTCCTGTTGTAATTGAGCCTGCATCCAGTGCAGAAATTGCCAAACTTCCGAATTGAGTTAATCCCCAAGTTGTTCCATTCCATTGGCTAATCCTGTTGCCCTTAGACGTATCAAACCACAAATCTCCTATTACAAAAGTTCCAGTTGGTGCAGTTGTTCCATAATAATTTTTATTCTTGCCATTTGCTGAATTTAATGCTGTAGTAGCTGTTGTGTTAGCCCCTGTTATTAAGTCATTTACTGCCTTTGCTAAGTTAGTTGCTGTTACTGCTCCTGGTGCTATTTGAGTTCCGTTAATAGTCCCAACTGTTAAGTTAGCACAGTTCAAGTTAGTAACTGTTATTTTAGTGGCATCAATCGTTCCACTAGTTATGCTGTTTGCAGATAGATCTATAACTTTTAAATCTGTTACTGATCCATCTGCTATTTGTGAAGTACCAACTGCTTCCTTTCCAATCATAGCATTAGTTATTGCACCATTAGCAATTATTGCACTGTCAGCTGTTATTGAGCCAGCCTTTATACTACCAGCATTAACAGAGCCAGCTTTAAGTGTACCAGCTGTTAAGTCAATAACCTTAGCTACATTGGCACTTAAGTTCTGTGCTGTTACATTAGTGGCATTTAAGTTTGTTATTGTTGCATAAGTAGAAGACAAGTTATCAATGGTACCTGAAACAGCAGTTAAGTTTGCTATAGTGGCATAGTTTGCTGTTAGGTTATCTATGGTTGCAAAATTGGCATTTAAGTTTGTTATTGTTGCATAATCAGATTTTAAAGTGGCTATGGTAGCATAGGTACTTGAGAAGGTATCAATGGTTCCAATCACAGCATGAAGCTGATCTATGTCTGCTACCTTAGCTGATATATAATCAGTTACAATTTGGTGAGCATGTAATGTTTCCACAGTATCATTACTACTCTGTGAAAAATCACTTGTAACAGTACCCGTATTTATCATAAAAGCACCAATATAAGCAGTTCCAGTGGCATCATTATTAGCAGACTTAAAATCAACTTGTGTTAATATATCACTTGTATTTCCAGTTTCCAATGTAAATGTTTGTGCTTGTTGACCCCAATCAGAATCACTTCCAGTTGCATACAGTGTTACAAAATTATTTATCTTTTGTACTTGTGTTAGATAAATAGTAAATGATAATAAACTTTCTGGTGTTAATCCTGTTTTAATTATCTCAACTTTCATGTAAATTACACCATTTGGTATTATTGTCTTATCAGTAAAATCTATAATAAAATTATTTCTTTTATCATAACCATGTAAAACAAATACATAACTATTAGGATTATTAACTATAAAACTATCTCCTGCATTTACACCAATATATTCCGCAGATATTACACCTGTTTGGGCATCATTTACCACCCAGTTATTTGTATTATTGGCAAGGTTGGCTTTATAACTTAAATCTAAAGAACCGAGTAACACATTTGTAGTCTGAAGATTATTATAAACATTTGGTATAATTCCATTATATTTAGCTTGTAAACTAAGCGTCATTTGTTGTCCATTAAAATTATTTGGATTTAATATAACACTGTTTTTACTGATACTTGTTCCATGTGGTAATTCCCAAATCTTAGATGTAGAATGTAACGAATCGTCTATTACGCAACTAGCACCACTATTAGTCCATTCTAATATATTAGTATCTGTGTTTACTGCATGGTCAAATAAATTATTCCCTCCACTAGTGGAATTATTAGCAATAGTTCGCATATTATCGGGAATATCACTCATTTGTGCTTGTAGTATTTTTATATTTTGATTATTTGTTTTGCCTAATTGAAATAAAGACTTCTTATTACTTCGCAATATATCATTCTGTATATTCCCAAGTGTAATACCTTCATAGTTTTTAACTAAGGAATCATACGTATAACCAACTAGTTCCGCAATAACATCTATATCTAAAGCTTTAACTGTTATAAAATCATATGGATGAACCTCTTCAAGTATTGCATAATCTTCATATTCTTCAGTTTTTGCTAAGTTAACAAAATTTACTGTATATGAATAGACTGGTACATCTATATTTTTAGCATATTGAGCGTTTACATAGTCCCTCATAATTTTATATTGTTCACTAATAGATAGTGATTTTTGAGCGTCTGTGAGTGTTACTTGAATTTCCTTTATATAAGGGTGTGCATAATCGTTTATACGTGGACTATCCACATACTTTTCTGGTATCATAATTACTGGTGTCATACTGTCCGTACTTGTACTAGTTGAACTATCATCACTAATGGTTGGCATTGCTCTTGTAACTAATGATGTATCATCAGCCGATTGTTCAAATCCTAATAAGTTTTTGGAATATTTAATTACTGTTCCTCTGTTTTTTCCTGCTTGTTTCATCATTCCAATATTGAAATTGTCTCTTACAAGTTCGCCACCCCAACGATTAACATAGTCTTGATCTTCACTTCCTATTAAACTATTAATTACATTTTGTCTTATATAGTAAGCTGTATTTATATCTGTAATATCACCGATCCATGTGAAAGGATTAGAAAATTGAGTTTTTGCTAATAAATATTTACCTGCTTCAATTCCAGTTAACCCTGTTGGTCTAACATCTTCTAAAAGATTATCTGAAAGGTCATAGGAAATATGTAATCCAGTAACTTCTATACTAAAGCACCCACTATCAAATTTTTTAGTGGGTGTATTAAGCCTAAATAACTGATCTTGTTGATATGCTACTGGGCATTTAATAATAGCACCTTTGACAATGCTTTTCCAAATCATATCATCTGTATCAATGGCATAAACTAAATCTATTTTGTACTGTCCGTTTTTTTCCCATGCAACTACATTTTTGGTGACATTTTGTAATACTAAATCATTTCTATCAAATCCACTTGTTTTATTTTTATCATAAAGTACTATCATTATTTACCTCCATTTCTTCTATATATGTACGTAAAATTTACCAATTACAATATATGGTTGTAAATTATTATGAACTAACCCACCACCAGTACTTTCTATAAGTTCTGAATATCCGTTTCCCATTATTGAATACACTATTCCTCTGTCTATGAAAGAGCCAGACATAGAAGCAGGAACAAGAGAATAATGCCCTGCGTTTTCTTCAATACACTTGTACATTTTTAAACCATGAACATGTGCTGGAGATTCAGCTATACTTAATAAATGTGTTTTTTCTCCGCCGACTTTACTTACTGCATTAAATTCTGTTTGCGTAGCATCAATTTGTACTGGTATTCTACCTGCTAGATTAGGTAAATTAGCACCATAAATAGTAGCTAGTCCACTATATCCACTTGTAGACCTACCATCCATTGGTAGCCAATGATTTATATTTTTAGTTGTTGCCGATGCTACAATATCACCGCACTCATAATGTTCAGCGTTATTAATCTGAGTTTGCATATTCGTAAGTTTTAAATCCATAGCCTGTATAGTATTTAATGCTTTTAATAATGCAGGATAATTAGGATCACTTATTATATCTTCATAGTTACTTACTGCCTGCTCCACTGTCACTATCCCTGTGTTTGTGCTTATTGTCCCTGTTGGGTCTACTATTAGCAATTCAATACTTACATCTCCTGCTACATTAATCATACTATCGGGATATGTTAAGATATAATGTCCAACACCTGTATCAATTACATTCGCTTCTTCAAATACTTCTCTATTATCTGAGGTCTTAGCATTAAGATATATTGCCTGATTAGCTGTATTTTGTACCACTCCATTTAATGTTCTTATTATATCGAGACCTCGGCTTTTATGGTCAGTAGTTTTAACATTTGGTAGCCCTGTCAATGCTTTGTTTATTTCTAAATTTAAAGGATAAAATCCATCAAACATTTAATCACCTTCCTATTTTATAATTTCACATTTCATAAATACTTCCAAACTTTCTGTTGCTAAATCATCTGGACAATTTTCAATTTTAACTTCATATAAGGATAATGGAATTTCCAAATCCTCTTTAAGCATCTCTTTATACTCACCATATTTCTCATTATGTTCACTGATTAAATCCTTGTATTTTTCTTGTATAGGTTTAACCCTTTTATTAAATTCACTGATCTTATCAGCATCAACAATAGAATATGTATTTGTTTTTTCATCTAATTCACCAAGTTCTTTTACTAATTCATTTCTTTCTTCGTTAAAAGGCTCTATTATTTTGTCTATACCTTTTTCAATCTCTATAAGTGTTTCAATTTCAGATTTAATAATATTTCCATTTTTTAATAGTGCATATCTAAATTTTATATTGCCCTTATCCTTTTCCATATCTATAGCCTTGTATATTTTTATTACATCTTCTTTATTCAATTTAAATCCCCCTATCGTATTCTCCAATGTGGAGTTAATATTACTTGTTTTATGTGTCCTGTAAATTCAATGATATTTTTACCTTCATTTAATACTGGAAATTCACCGCTCATATTCATGCCTAGATTTTGAGTTCCTTTGTAGCATTGTTGTAAATCAGTATCACATTCAATATATTCATCTACAGAATAGAAATCTGTTTCAATTCCATTAATTCTTACTCCAATATCACCGACACCATAAATTTTAAAATGTGGTAATGATAAATCATATTCATTCATAATAATTATTTCATTTGCATTAGATGTTGGATTAAATGTCATTGCTTTATCTCCAATATTTAAAAAAGCATAAGGATAACATGAGAATACTATTGTAAAATTTCTCATTACTCTTATTATTTTTACAATAGAAATCATGTTATCAATGCTTGCTTTAAAATATCTATCAGGTTGATTACTTAAAACTAATTTTCCATGACCTTTTAACCAACCTTTAAAAGCGTCTATATTCTCACCTTTATAACAGCATGTTATTGGTTTATCTATGCTGTCATAAACATCTTGTCCATTTTCTTCTTTTTCAATTATTCTTAAATCTCCACTTCTTCCTGCAACTGGTGTCTTTACCACACGTCTACTTGGTGCTGTAGGTTGTGGTAAGTCATCAACTATATACATATCTTTAATATCTAAACTACATATATTTTTGAACGTGAAATAAGGTGGCTTGTATATACTCATCAATTACCACTTCCTATATTAATATTATTTTGCATATTGTTTAAATCTCTTGTAAGTTTCTGTAAGTCACTATAACCATTAATAGTTACATGGTCAAAAGACACTTGCATTCCACCACTATTGTTATTGCTATTATTAAGCATTTTAGACACTGCCTTTTCAGCAACAGCATTCGCCGTTTTTAATACCATATCTTCACTTGCTTCATGATTGTAGATTTTTGTACCCTGTGGTGGCTGATAGACTTCGTAGCCTTTTTCATGCATTGTAGTAAGATAACCTTGAAAGTTACTAGTACCACTTGCGTTATTTCCCATCATATTTCCACCCAACGAATGTGGTGTAGAAGTATTAGATGAAAAATCTGCACCTTGAACTTTAACTGTAGGTGTTTTAGTCTCTGGAATCCAAGAAGTCCACCATTTTTTCACTGCGTCAAAAGCCTTAGTTATGTTGCTTGATAACGTAGTCCATGGTGTTAACATTTCTCCAGTATCAGTATTCATATTTTTGGTTACATCGGTATCCATATCTTTTAAATGTTTAGTTACACCTTCCTTCTGATCATTAGCTGCTTTAATACTTTGATCTCGTGTCTTGCCTGCATCTGCAATTAATTTAGTTGCTTGATCTCCTGTAATCTCATGGGTAACATCTCTCATGTTTATAAATTTAGCAACATTTTGATCATAGGTAGCATTAGCCGCTGATATTTGACCATCTCTTGCTTTATTTGCATTTTTAACTATATTTCCTGCTTGTTCCGCTGTAATATTAGTACCATAACTTTTCATCCTTTCTAGTATTAATTTACTTTGTGCTTCACTTGTACTCATGGAAGTAACTGCATTTGTATTCATTTTGTCTTGAATACCATTAATTTGTGTCTGTTCATTTGTAGTTAATTGTCTATGTTGATCTGTTGCTTTTTTTTGTATAGCCGCTATTTGTGCTACACCTTCATCGACTTTTGCTTTCTGTGCTGTATTATCAGTTGTCATTTTTGCTAACACTTTTTGTTCATCTTCAGTGGATAAAGCAGTAGATTTAGCAAAATAAGCCTTCATCGATTGATAACTATCATTGTACTTCTTATCGTCTGCGGCTTTGATTTTAGCACCCATAGCCGTAAACTGTGCAACGACATTATCGCTTTGTGTTTTAGTGATTCCTGTACTTTGTGTGAGCGTGTCTTGAAACTTTTTAATAGTATCAGCCTTTTGTTGGGCTGTTAATCCACTAACTTTACTAACCATTTGTGTATACTGAGCCACTATATCAGTTTTATTTTTAGTAGTTAAAGCATCCGTATTTGTAATCATATTTGTAAAATTTGTTAAAACTTTATCTTTTGCATCTCCTGTTAATCCACCAACTTTATTTGTCATATCCGTAAAACTAGATATAACAGACGTTTTAGTGGCTGAAGAAAATTTATCTGAATTTGCGTTTATTTCCATCATGCTTTTTTTAACGCTATCGTTTGATTTTTCATAGTCTCCAAGTGATGCTTTTGTAGCGTCTGAAATATTAACTTGTGTCGTAGAAAAGGATGTTGAAATAGTATTATTTCCTTCTTTTACTTTTTTCGAGTTGACTAGAACACCATCTGCAAATAAATCTACTGCGGGTGCGGCTTCGGTTGTCATGGCTTTATGTATTCCATATCCTAATCCGACTACTACGGCGGCTCCTGCTACCCATGGTGCGGCGGCTACTGCTAATGCTCCAAAAGATGCCCCTAAACCTACTGTTCCTGCTTCTGCAACCACTGCTCCTGCTCCTAATCCTTCTGTTGCTACTGTTGCTCCACCAATTGCCGTAGAAACTTTCCCTGCTAATCCCATAATGCTACTTATACTTCCTGCGACACCACCGATTACTTTTAATCCTATTCCTGCTGCGGCTGTTAGTTCTATAACATTAATTATTGTCTTTTTTGTTCCATCATCTAATGATGCAAAACTTTGAACCATTCCAGTTACACCCTTGACAATGGGAATTAATGTTGGTAATACATCCTGACCAAATGCAATACCCAAAGCTTTAGTGGATTCTTCTAATTCTTTAAAATTGTTTTGTGAGGTATCTTTCATACTATTTGATAATTTCTGTACTTCACCTGTTGCATTATCTGCATTTGTGGAAAGATTACCTAAATAATCTGAACCTTTATGCATTAAAATACCCCAAGAAGCCAATGATTCTTTACCAAATATTGTTGCATATGCGGATTCTCTTTGCTTATCTGTCCATCCTGCTGTTTTCTCTGACATTTCTGCTATTATTGTTGTCAAATCTTTCATTTTACCTTTGGAATCAAAAGCAGTAAAATTCATTTCTTTTAATGACGCTTGCATTTTAGTTGTAGGCTTTGTTAAATTAACTAATCCTGCTTGTAAACTGGTTGCGGCACTTGATGCATCTATACCATTACTCTCTAGTTCACCTATTGCGGCGGCTGTTTGAGACATTGGAATTTTTAATTGACTTGCCAATGGCCCCACTATACTGAATGCTTCACCTAAACTTGATATACTAGCCTTAGTATGATTAGCAGTGTATGCAAATGTATCAGCCATATGTGTCATATTTGCAGTAGTTGTTGCAGCATCATTTGTTTTCATTCCATATGCTTCAAGTGAACTACCTAATTTATCTACTGTAGTTTCCAATTCTTCATTACTACCTCTTGCAGTAAGTAAAGAAGTATTCATTGTACTCATTGATTCACTAGCCGTATATCCATCCTTTACAAGTGTTAATAAACCTTGATTAATATCTGTAGTAGATTGTCCGAAATCTTCACTCCATTTTAAGGATGAACTTGACATCTCTTGCATTAAAGAATTAACTTGCGAAACTGGAATTCCCGTTGCGGCTACTTCTTTTCTTATATCAGCCATTTGATGGTCAAAATCACTTGCGGCTTTAGTTGCCAATCCTAATCCCACTACTACTGGCGCTGTAAATTTTAATACTGTATCTCCCGCTTCACTTGCAGATTTACCAATAGTTTTAAAACCCTTACTGCCAGTTTCTAAGTTTTTTCCTGCATTTAACCAACCATTTTGGCTTTCAGCTAGACTTTTATTAGCTTTATTTAACTGTCCTTCAAAGTTCGTTGCTTCAGCACTGGCATTATTCATTTTAGTTGTATAACCCTCAACACTTTTTGCGTTTTGAGTTACTGCTTTATCAACTTTGTTATATTGATCTGTTAAATCAGATACTTTTTCTTTACAATTTAAAGTCACTTCGCTATTTTTTCCATAGGCACTTGTTGCACTTTCTAACTTTGCTTTTTCTTGATCCAATGCATTTTTTAACAAGTCTCTTTTTGCTACATTTTCTCCCATTGTCGTTGTAGATTTTGCAATAGATTGTCTATATATTTCAACTTTTTGTTGAGCCGTTCCCATAGCATCTTTTAGTGAACTTTGTACTTTTTGTAAGTTTTCGGTACTCGCTCCAAACGCTTTTACTCCAACACTTGCTTCATTTAGAGCACTTTTATTTAATTTTAAATTTGCATTTACACCTTGTAAGCTACTGTTAAATCCACTACTATCAAGTATGTATTGCACACTTATACGTTTTGTTTCATCAGCCATCTGTTTTCCCTCCTTCCTGCTTTATTTTTTATAAGAAACTACATTGGTCTGGTGTCATTTCTATTTTATCGTCATTTATTTGACTATTATCTTCATCATCATCTTTATATCCCATAAACTTACAATGTTTTTTCCACAACGTTAAAATTTCCTTTGGACAACTCTTTAAAAATTCATCTCTCGAATAATTCAAATGTGTTTTTGATATATAAAAGAACCAGTCAAGGTCAATTAAATCTCCCGACTGGCTTACTAGTTTTTTTTGCTTTTACCTGTTTTTTTACTATTATCTTTTTCACCTAAATCTAAACTTCCCATTAACATTCTATATCCAATACCATCAAATAATTTCATAGTTTGAAAATCAAAACTTATGGTTTTCTTTAATTCATCCTCGGTAAAATCTTTTTCTACACAACAACAACTTAGGATTTTTATTAGATTAGTATATTGCTTTTCTCTGTTTAAATATTTATTTATTATTTCTAAAGAATTATCGTATCTTTCCTCAAATTTAACGATTGCTTCAAAATCAAATCTGAAAGTTAACGCTTCTTCTTTGTCTCCAATTTCAACTTTATATTCTTGTACTTTTCCTATATTCATTTTATATATATCCCCTCTCTAATTAAAAAAAGGACACCATTTAGATGTCCTCATATTTATGCTACTACTACTGTTTTTTCAGTTGGTACTATTACACTTGTAAAGAATTTAGTTGCTATGTCTGTTGGACAATCCGCGTCATCTTCTTCAACTGTATATTTCCACATACCATTGTTTCTAGTTGGCTGAAATGTTGCTGTTACAGTGATATTCTCATATGTGATTTTTCCTTCGGTTTGCTTAGCTGAATCGTCTGCTTCTGTTAAAACACCTTTGTAAAATACCTTATATCCTTTTTTACCACCACTTTTAGTATATTCAATTAAGATAGCCAAATAGGGTGCAACATCTGTCTGAAGGGAATATGTACCTCCACCGACTGCCATATGATGACCTAAGAATTTACAATATTGTGCAGATGAAAAATGTCCTAAATCAAAACTTATTTCTACGTCAGTAAGAATAGTGTCTTGATCTACAAGTATGCCCTCTTCATAATTTGTTCCTGTATTACTCTTTACTTTTGCTGTAAAAGACTGAATACCTGCAACATATTCAGGTGCTTCGTATACTAGATTTGCGGGAACACCTGTTTCGTCTTTTGTTACTAGTGCTAAACTCATTTTATTAATATTTATAGTTGCCATTATTAAATTACCTCACTTTATATTTTTATTTTTTTGTATAAAAAAAGGACTACGTTTGCAGTCCTAATCTCCTATATTGAATCGCATTGCACAATGATTTAATTTTGTTGTTTCTTCCCATATAGATACAATACTAATTCTGTTAAATCCATTATCAGTTAACTTCTTTTTAATACTATTTTTTAATGTTATGTAGTTTTGCGTACTTAAAGAAAATATATCTACTTGTAAATAATAGAAAGTACCGATTTCTTTTCCTTCCTCCCATAATCCACCATCTTCATTATAAAATTCATACTCACAATACAAGGGTGTTGGATTTTCGGCGTGAAGAAAGTATACTTTTTTATCTGCTGTTAAGTTTATAATGCTACTATCCATTAATAGTGTTCGTGTGTATGTTTCGATGTTATCTATAACGACCACCTCTTTTTTATATCATTTTTTCAAATAATCCCTCTGCCATTTTAGCCATAACTTCAGCCATGGAATGGTCTACTGATCTTTCAAACCACCCGATATTTTGCTTTGAAGTACTTGTTCCGTACTCGGTGAACATAGAATACCATTGATTAAGTTTAATCTCTCCAACGGTAGCAAAATCAACTTTTTTAACAGTTTGCTTGATATTTTCCTTTAATTTTTCGGTCTTTGTTGGTGCATTGTTTTGTATTTCTGTATATGCAGGTTCTATGGCATTTTTCATTACTCTTTTTTCATCTATGGTAGTTATAGTCATACCGACAAAATCATCCATCAAACTATCTAATCCTGTTACTTCTATAGTATTCATGCTAATTAACTGCCTTGGCTTTTAACTTATACCATGTATTTTGAGATGCCACATTATCAGCAAAAAATATATCATATGTCTTCTTTTTATAAATAATTTTATATTTCTTACAACCATCCTTTTCTTCCATATCAGAAATATCAGAAGAATATCTAATTATAAAATTAACTGTATCTTCCTCATTTACTGCTTTCGCCGCAAAATAGGCATTTGCAAAAAGATTATTTATATTTGCCCAAACCTTTTTAAAATAAACATAACCGCCACTTCCCTCAATAGGGAATCCATCAGCATCCGTTTGTTGTTCTGTAAACTTTTGAATTGTTATTCTTTTATCCAATCGACCAGTATCAATATTAAAATCAGACATTATACCTCACCTACTACTGGTGGAATTGTATATCTTAATTGTAATAAAATACTTGTTAATGTTACTCTAACTTTTTCACTGGCTTTATCTAAATATGTATAACTTCTGTTTTTATGCCAATCATCTATTAAACATAAACAATATAGTTTAGCTAATGGATTTGTACTATCAAAAACAATATCAGACGCATTAAATAAATAATTTTCTGCCGCAGGTATGAGAATATTTAAAAAATCATCGTCATCATCACTATCTATTTTTAGAATGGATTTTACCTCTTCTATTGTTACAATCATCTAGCCACCTTCCTTCCCATTATTTTAAAAAATGGTAATAAAAAAAGACCTATTAAGTCCCATTAATTACTCTTTATTTAATTGGTTTGATCTATGCTAGTGGTGAATAAACTGCTGCAACTGCCTTTTTATCGAATAATTTAGTTGTAAGTGCTCCAATTACTCTCATTCCTGTAGCATCATCATCAAAGTATCTGCTTCTATCTGTTTCTACTGTAAATCCTTCAAGTTCAAACATTTTCATAGCTTCTTGTAAACTACCGATTATGATTGGGAATTCTACTACTGTGGAAATAGTTGCATTTTTAAGTTGTTTATCATCAAATACAATTATTTGTTTACCACTGTACTGATAAATTGCTGGATTAGTAACATCTGGTTGTAAATATCTTCTGCCTTGTTTATCTTCAAGGGATAAAAGATAATTAAATCCAGTCTGATTAGTGTATATTCTGCATTCTGGAGATGCACTTATAGCCATTGGTAAAACAACATGTAATATATTATCTATGTATTTTAATGTAACTGGTACTGTTAATGATTTATCTATTGTTATCCCATTAGTAGTTACACCTAATAGACCATCTGCTTTACTTCCATCTGCATAAAACGCCATAATGTTTCTTGTAGCTACTTGTTTTTTAGCAATCCATTGTGATATGTATGCAAGTAATCCACCTGCTTCATTCTTCAATAGTTCATTGGGAATTTTTAACATACCTTTGTAATAATTACATGCATATGAAATGGATTGGAATTCTGGTGAACCCATATCTGGTATAGTTGTCATTTCAACAACATTATCAAATGGTACTGAATCTGCTTCAACTTCAAATATTCTTGAACCTGTTGGCATAGTTACTGGTTCATGAGAAACATATGTTGACATATCTGTGTAATTTCTCAACCATGTATTTATTGCTGTTTGCACATCAGCAGGAATAAGTAATTTACCGTCCTTATCTGTTAGAGACGATAAAGCCTTTACTTCTAATTCGCCTTCCATTGGTCTGTTACTCATAGCTTTTGCAAATACTTTTAATTCAATATTTTTATCTTCAACTTTCATGTCTTTTCCCTCAACTTTCTTTTTCATATTTTTAGTTTTGTTTTCTACTTCTGCTAATGCGTCAGCTTCTTCTATTTCTGCAAGTTTAAGTTGTGCCTTTAATACCTCAATCTCGCCAATTTTTGCTGTTATTTCTGAAGCCACCTTCAATTCCTTTGCACTAGCCTTTACTTCTTCAATTTGTTGTTTTAATTCATCACTTTTTTTCATATTAATAATTACCTCACTTTATATTTTTATTTTTTTTGTATTTTGGACATAAAAAAAGAACCTATAAAAGTTCTAATTGCAATCTTGCCTTTGCTAGTTCTAATTCTTCAACATCTACTTGATTAATAACATCTTCTACTACTTCAACTGGTTTAACTTTTGGTTTTGTTAATAATTTTGCCTTTAAGTCTTTTGGAATATTTTTATAGTTATTTAAAATCGACTTATTATCTATACAAGCCACTAAATCTTTATTATCATCTAAGATAGTAATATCAAAAATATCTGACATTTCCGTAGCACTTAACCATGTTTCATCAGCCATCATTTTTGTAATTTGATCTTCTGTAATGCCATCTTTTGCTTTACTCATATAAATTGGTAACATTACACTATCTTCAATTTTATTAAGCATATCTATTTGTGTTTGTAAATCATTGCTATTTCCCATTGCCATACTCATAGGTTTATGTACCATTAGCATACTGGAATTATAAGCATATATATTACTACTCACCATGGGCAAAAATGATGCACATGACGCACCAATTCCATCTATATATGAATTAATAACTATACCTTTGTCCTTTGTCCTTTGTAACATGGCTACTATTCCCTGGGTTGTGAATACTGAACCACCAACAGAGTTTATGTATAAATTAACTATCTTTTTATCACCTAAATTGTCTAAAGCATTTTGAAAATCCTGAAAACATACGTCTGTACTATCCCATTTACTATCTAAACCACCAGATATTATTTCACCATATACGTAAATATCAAGAGAATCTGTTGCTATATTTTTAAAATCATAAAACTTTTTATTTGCCATTTGTAATTTCACCCCCTTTGGCACTTGCATTTGGATCTATTGTTTTAGTTTTATTATAATTATCGCCACTAATAATATTATCCAACGTCGTTAATGCTCCATTACCAACGTAAACATCGCCACCTTCTACCCAACCCAAACCAACTTGTTTCCTGCCTTGATTTAAAGTCATTAATAAATTTGAAGTTCCATCTATTGCATATTTCATGTTTGCAATAGGATCAAGTTTAAATATTGACGTGTAATCATGCTCCAAAATTATTCCATTCATCTTATCTTTTCTACTCAACATTTTTCTTGTGTTTTCCTGCTTATACATATTTAAAATTGGAGACAATGCATCAGTATAAAAATCCAACTTTTGGCTAGTAGAGTTTGCAAAACTTGATTTATCGTAATTATTTATGACATTTGGGCTAAGTTGAAATGCGGAACATATCAAAAGTGCATTTGAGTTGTTTATTACTGAAAAATCAGAATCTGTAAGTTTCATTGAGAGAGTTTTTACATTTATTCCGCTGGGAATCGGAAGGAACTTCGTAGAGTTTAAATTATTATATCTTTCCGTATCCTTAATTAGAGCATCTGTTTTTGCCTTACCTATATCTTCCGTATAAAGTAAAATTTTGTCTCCGAACATATTATTTTTATATAAATTGTTAATATAAGATTGAGAATATTTTTGAGTATCAATTTGTGATCTTAAAATATCTTTAACGGCAACACCACTCAAGCCATCCCATGAAGTACTAGTCTTATAATGTAATATTTCATTTGCACTAAAGGTATATTTTTTTCCTGAGTTGTTTTTGTCATACCATACGTACCATAATGCGTTTGCGTTACCAAATATACCTTTATAATCTCTCCATACTGTTGTTGTTTCTGTATCGAGCATCCATAGACTATCAATATTACCTTTGAAATCCCTTGATATATATACATAGGAATTTCCATAAAATACTCTTGAAAGTTCAACCGAATTCCAAAAATTAGAAGCTGAAACATATTCATTTGGTTCTAAGTTAAGTATGTAATTAATACTTTGATCATCAATTTGTTCCTTACCTTTGGCATCCTGATTATATTTATAGATTGGTAACTTTCCTATTGAGTTTACTAGGAAATTAATACACGTAAAAAATACCGTTTCACCTAACTTATCAGAATTTATGGTACTAGTATCTAATCCTAATAAACTTAATAATTCTGGACTATTGAGATTATAATTTGCATTTTTAACATCATTTGTTTGTATTCTATCTTTTATAAAGCCCATTTTTTAATTTTCACCCCCTTTACTGGTTGTTTATTGGTTATTTTTTAGGATTTTTAACCATAAAAACAACCAATCCAATCAATATAAATCCGATTGTATACAGTCCGAATATTAGATTTACTAAGAAACTAGCCTTTATAATAAAAGAAGCACCAATAATTGTTAGTATTTCAACATTATTGCCACCTATAAACTTCTTAAATCTATCTATTTTTTTATGTATATAGCTACTTATATTGATTTTTTTAGCTTTGATCCTATCTAATATCTTCTTTTCTTCCATCTTCACCACCTCTCTTATGAATAGAATGAACTAATATACTCTGTTGTTAACTCTCGACGTTTTGCTATATTTCTCATGCATATACAATGGGCATCTACGAAAGCCGCAATTGGATCTATTCGTTTTGTTCGACTGTTTTTATCGAGCATTACTTTTCCATTTCTAGGCTTTGTAATCTCGCAGTTATTCATTGCCCATACTAATAATTCATCTTTTTTATTATATAAAATGTTTCCTGCTTCACACTCATACTTTATATCCATAACTGCATCATTTAAACTCTTTGATGTTTGATATATTTCCATCGTATCAACACCTAATTCGCTGTCTAAATCCCCTAAAAATGCACTCGCATTGGCTTGATCGTAGCAAATTAACGTTGGTTTTAAGTCATATTCTTTTGTAATATTTTTCATATATTTTAAAACGGTATGATAGTCTGTTTTTATTCCACCTGCCGCATATGTTGGTGTTACCAAATCTTGTTGAATCCAGTATTTATATGGTGCACTATCAGTTTTTTCATGTTGTTCGATTCTTGTTGATGGTATAAATGAATGATGGTGTACAAAATATTTCTTTTCATCACCCTCTAAGAAAGTAAACTCTGCAATAAACGACGTTAAATCCCCACCGCTACTTAAATCGAGCCCATATGTACATTCTTGTCCTCTGAAATCTTCCAGTGTCATATCACTTTTACCTTTATCAAATATAACCGTAGACATATACTTAGTTTCCGTAAACTCTACCCACATATTTTGTTGTTTAGTAAGAAAGTTATTCCAATCTTTTCCACCCATCTTTTTAGATTGAGCGTAATCAGTTTTCATAGTTTCCATTTCATTTCCATTATCGTACTGTAATGTTGGATTAGATTTATAGTAATTATTAAAATCGCTTAAATCGTCACCTTCATCTAATTCAGATATAAATACGAATTGAGTTTCATTTATATCTGTACCATCTAATACACCTTTACAATATTTGTATAATTTATGACAAGCACCCCCGATTGTAAAGCCAGAAGTTGTTATTACATTTATTAAACATTCCTTTAATTTCTTTTGTCCATCCTTAATCAAAGCATACATTTGACTGTCTTTATGACGATGATACTCATCTACAGAGCCGTATATAGCCCTAAACCCATCAATGGTTGTTGTGTCTCTACCTATTGCCCTAATCAAATTGTGTGTTAAATTGCATTCAATTTCAGACTTATAATCTTTTATATTAAATAATTCTTGTAAATCTTCATCACTATTTATAAATTTAACTGCTTCACCATACACGATTTTGGCTTGATCCTTAGTTGTCGCTGCAAGTAGTATCAATCCTGAATTATAATTTACAAAGTTACCAAAATAGGCTGTTAATATTCCACTTAGCATTGATTTACCATTCTGTCTAGCAAGTTGAATATAACTCTGTCTGAATCTTCTATATCCAGTACCTTTATTTACCCATCCGAGCAATGAACCAAGAATGAAACATTGAAATGGATATAATTTTAATTTAGTTTGTCCCTCACCTTCAGCTAATGTTAATGTTTCAGCAAAATTTATAATTGAATTTGCTTTATCTAAATCAAACTCATACTTAAATAAAACTGTCTTACTTTTTTCTATGTCGTCCAAGTGTCGTCTACACGCTAACCTTACTGTATTTCCTGCAATAATTGTGCCATCCATTACATCATTGCAGTATTGGGTTGTCCTATCATTTGTCATTATTATCAGCACCAAATTTATCAAATTTATTAACTTTTTTTTCTTCTGGAATTGGAACGGCTAATTTACATCGACTAGATATAGTCAATCCTAAATCACTTGCATTTTTGGTTAGCATGTTATAGACTTTTGTTTGACGTGTTAGCATCTTGTCATAATTTTCTGCATCATTGATTACATCTATTTTAGTCATACTCTTAGTAAGTAAATTATATTGATTTTCTAAACTTACATATCTACCCAAACATTCAACATCTAAGTTTGTGAGAATATTTATCTCTACTAATTGCTGTGCTAAATAATTAAATCTTTTTTTTAATTTTGCTGACAGATATGAAGGTGCAAAAATATTATCTACATTTGCTTTTACTTCACTTTCCAATCTGGAATTAATTTCTTCTTTTGTCTTATGTGATTTATTTCCTTTAGCCAAAATTAGATTCATTGGCTCTTTATTTCTTCCCATTGTTTGCACCTCCCACCTAAAAATTTGAAATAAAACGAGTTTGTGCTACAGAAATGTTGACCATGGACGTTAGACTAGGTGACTTCAAAGTTTTTTGATACCCCACCCTTACATCATTTCAAAATTATGGTATTTTTATTTCTTAAACTCTTCATTCCATCTGTATGTCAACTCTCTTAGCAACTGTTGTGTATGTGTCTTGTTGCTTATGTACAGATTACCTATACGTATATGTGTCTCATTAGACAAGGGTATAAGGTTGTCTATGTCTAGTCTCATACTCCAGTCATCCTTAACCTCTATGATATGATGAACCATGTCACAATATCTTAGTGTATGATTGATGTAGTACTGATAGATGTCAATGTTGTGATACTGTTGTAATACTTTCAACCTAACTCTCTTCCAGTCTTTGCATAGGTAGAACTCCTGCTCCTTAGTATCAGTCCTATGGAGTTTGTAGTCCTTATATGATTGCTTACTAATCACATCTACCTTTGATTGACACTCATCACAATACCTATCTTGAACTGGTATTAGTGTTGTATTACAGTGTGGACATATCTTCTTAAACATTATAGGAACGGACACTGATCTGGTGTCATGCCTTTGTCATTGTATAATGCGTTAATGTATCTGTATGTAGGTATTGGCCTGACTTACGCTTACATGGCACTGTCTCTTCCAAATAATCATACTTACGCAACACATCACATATCCTATCATATGCATCCATGAATGATATACCATCACTCATACAAACTGTATCTCTTAACTCTGCCTTTAACTCTTTAAGTTCCTTTGCCTTACTTCCTAATCCCTCAAGTAAATCTATATAACTTTCTAACTCGCTACCTTTTAATATTAGTTTCATATCATATCATCCTTTCATATCATTATTATTTAACATTATCATCTAAATATTCAACACTATAAATGTCATTTAAATCTTGACCAACTATAAAACTATGACCATTTGATACCTTCTCCCATTGTTTATATACATACTCTTTGCTTTTATTCCAAGCAATCATATTGTGTAATATATACTCTCCTTTAGTGAATACCTTTAATCGTTCAGTACTTCCTATCTTCATTACTTATCATCCTTTCTCTTTCTTATTTGTTTAACCGACTTATCTATAATTACTTCTACTATCTTACATATACCTATTACTATTAACCCTATTATTACTAATGCTATTGGTATCAATAAGGGTAACAATACATATACCCATGACCATAGTATTACATTTGTTAACTTCAATGTTATGAATACTATTGTTAGCAAACCTAAGAAACTAATTCCACCACTATTATTACTATCATTCATTATCATCACACTCCAATATTTAACATCTTATTTTTGGGCATAAAAAAAAGAAGCTATAAAAGCTTCCGATTAAAATGATCTTAAAACTGCCAATAAGAAGAATAATGCTAATAGTCCACATGGTATTAATATCAGTATCGTACCAACCTTACTTATAATCTTAGCAATGCGTCCTAAATTATTTCTATCCATAATTCATACCCCTTTATAAATAATATTTTACTTAAATAAATTTCAAAAACTAAACGTACTTTTTTTATATACTTTATTATAAACTGATTTCTCTGGATCATTAGCTAATCCCATTCCCTTTTTACCATACAAAGGGTTAACACTTGATTTAACTGCTCTATTTAATCTACCAGTTGTACTTGCTTTTATTCTTCTTCTTATACTAGGTTTCCTCATTCCAAATTTCACAAATATCACCTCTTCCTTTATTTGGAGTATAGCACAAACGTTCAAACAAAAAAAGTCTAAATCGAAAATATTATTGATTTATCACAATTATTTTTAAGTATAAAAAAGCACCCCGAAATTAATCAGAGTGTTTTCGTAATTCAATTTCCAACTTGTGTAACCGTGCATAAGTGCTTGTTCTTTATGTATAATTCCTTTTTATAATATTAATTGTAAAGGTAGCCGCACCCCCTATTTGAGGACAATAAAAAAGAACCCTTAACAGGGTTCTCTTTTCCTTATATCTTTTATTAACATCTAATTTCTGAAATATGTATAGTTTATTTTGCCCATGTTTCAGAAATATTTCCAACATCATATTTTTCTTTATCAGTTTTTAATGACCAATTACTTATATTGTTGATATTGTCAACGAGTAGTGCTTTAGAATTTTTTGTATCTAAATATAAAACTTTTTCATATTTATCTAGGATAAATCCTAAGTCTAATGTAGCAAATTTGTTGTATCCATTTTTATATAATTCTACTCTTTGTTTTTCATGTAATTCTTCATCAATTTGAAAATAATAACCAGTTTCTTTTAATATAACTTCTAGTATTCCTATAAATTCATAGACATTACTATAACTTTTATTTATATTTAATACTTCAAAAGTATCTTTTCTATTAAACTCACTTTTATTAAAAAAAATGTTCGAACATTTATATGTAAAATCTTTTAGATTACTTTCTAATATTATAGGCTCAAGGGATTTATATTTATATGAAAATTTTATAGATTGACTATCTATTCGATCTAATATAATATTATATTTTCTAAATTCATTTTCTATATTTTCTCGGAACTTGTTTACAAAATCGATATGATATACGTACCTAGCCATATCTTTATCTATTATCCCATTTTCTTTTATATTATCTAATATGCCTTTTAGATTGTTCTCTTCTAATAGTGCTGCCATTTTTTTACTACAGATATAATTATTATCGTTATTTTTATTACAAAATCTTTTACATTTATTATAAAGATAATCAAAATCAGTTAAATAGCCTTTAAAATATTTAAGTTGATCATCGTTTGATTTACCACTTATATATGAATTATATATTTTTCTAGCTTCGTGTATTATTCTATCAAAATCTTCGTCAAAATCTTTCGGAAATATAATTTCGAATTGATTATATTTATTTTTAAAATCATCTAATATCGTTGCGCCACCAGGAAACAATTCATTGAAATGAACTATTCTAGCAAGTTTGTTTGGACTTTCCCTTGAGCATTTTTCAACTTGACTTAATGTTATTCCATATATTTTATGATCTATTTTTTCAAATTTGAATATACAGCTCGACCCAACTAACAAATGATTGTTGTTGATCCTATTAATTATATTAAATTTAATTTCTGATTTTATACTACCACACAATTGGCATGGTATTCTCATTTTTCCTTTATATTCTTTAGGTGTCCATTCCATGGATGCAGCATTAACCATTTCTACAACTGCCTCTTTAGTTTTAATCATTCTATAAATTTCTTCACTTCTATCTTTTATTTCATCCAAATGTTTAATTTCTATACGTCCCTTGAATAAGGATAATATTTCTTTCAACTTTGTATTTCTATCACAAATACTACTCTTGATAAGTAAATTCTTTTCTTCTTTGCTAATTAATGCTTTTCTTACCCTACTTTTTTTTACCAATAAAACATCATCTCCCATAATTTTCTTATGAGACTATTATACCACAATATATAGTGTTATGAACATATGCTTCTACCACATACATTATTTAATACTATGATATTCATGAGCTGTTATATTCCTTTTAATAAAATCATTAATTATCTATCTCTGTTCTTCTTTTATATCCATAATACATTCAGGCATGATATCAACATTATCATTTAAAAAGAAGTATTTATCTGAAACAGTATTAAAATTTTTAACATTATATATATATTCTAAAACTTTTTTTATTAACCACTTATTCTTATCATCACTAGTAAAATTATGTGTACCAAATTCGTAATCTCTATCATAAAATGTACAACTTTTAATTTGCTCAATTTTAATCTTTAAAGTTAAAACATAAGGTTTGGTATTTTTTATCCATAAATCTTCTATTAACAACGGAATTTTTTTATTTATTTCTCTTAATATTTCTGGACAATATTTTACATTCCCATATTTTATAGCATCATCACTATAAAATATGGTATTGATTTGATAATCATGATCTAATTTCATTCTAAATAAATTATTTTCCTCTTCAGTGTTAATACATTTGTCTTTATAGTATAATCCGTATTCATTATTCATTGTTTTAATTTCTATATTATTTTCTTTTAAGAAACGCTTTAATGGGGTTGCGTATTCAAATACCTTTCTTGTATTGGTTAATCCATTATTTTTAATATACTCACATTCATCAAATGCTGTAGTGACGTGAGATACTAAAATACAGTCAATATTTATTTTCTTACTTGCATCAATATCATAAGTATTAATAAAATCATTAATGGATATATCTGCACAATCATCTATTTTACATAAAAAATTATTAACCTCAATTTCACTTATTTTTAAAATAGAATAGATTGATTTATATGCATCACTTAACGTTAAGCAGCTTAGAATTTTACTCATACATTAACTCCCATCTTATGAATTTATAATTAGAATTCATAATTAGCACCAACTCCACATATACTTTAGATATTTTTTTAATTTACTATTATTATCTACATCTGAATTTTCAATTTTTTTGAAATCTTCTGTTGTTGTATCAAATTTATCTGAATTTAGTTTTTTTAGATTTTCATCTAATGTTATAGAAAACATTGGATTGCCGCAGTAAAATTTAACACTAACGTTTTCATAAAATCTTAAATGTAATTTTCTAGAGTAATCTTCACGTGTTGGATCAATTATGTAATATATTATACTTTCTGATAATGGTGATTTATTTTTTATAAATTCACTACTTTTTTCATTAGCATAACCATAAGCAATTTCAAAGTTATTTTCTTCAGCAAATTCCTGTGCAATTTCAAGAAATTTACTCATAAATTCTTTTAAATTTTTGTTACACATACCTTAATATCTCCTCTTGTTTAATATTCCATAAAAATTTTGAATTTTTATTCAAACCTTCATTTTACTTTAGTGTCTTTAGCTATCTCTTTAAAATCAGATAACATTTCTTTTACATACTCTTCAGGTATTTCCTTAAGTTCTTTATACTGAATGTCTAAAGATTTATCTATAAAATTATCGATTTTCTCTATTTCTTCAATTTCATTATAATATCTAGCTAGTGTTGAAACTAATGCAATATATAAACCACCCTTATTTCTAATGCTATCAGCTGATATTATGCCTCCAAAATTCAACATTCTCTTTTCAGCATACCTATTTTCAGCAAGAGTAGTAAATACATTTCTTATTCTATGTTCGCAATAAATCGATAATTCAACAATACTCATAAAATTAATAACCTCCAGTTTAATATTTGATTAATCAATAAACTTTCTTAAAAACAATTAAGTACTATTCTATTGGTGGCAAACTTCCTAAATTATCTTCTGGCTTAGTTGTTATAAATTTTTTTAATATAACAGTCTGATCCAATCATCTTCCATGCACTTTAATCGTCTAAATTTGTCAATTCTATATATGCACCACAATTATTACAAGTAAATCTAATATTGTTTAATGTAGATTCCAACTCTATTTCACTTGTATTATCAAATTCTTTTATTTCCTCAATTTCAGAAGTTACAGATGATTCAATATCTGTTTCACAAGAAAAATTTACGTTTTTTAGTTTTCCAAAACTATAGCATGAATTTCCTCTAGTCTCTGGTTTTAATTCAACAATTTTACCACAATCTTCGCATATAACTTGAATTTTCATAATATATACTCCCTTTTGCAAAATATTTGCTTATATATACAATATTCTACAAAAGGAAACATAATCCTTTATTTCTCAATAATTTTATTTACTTTTTACCATTGTCCCATTGCCTTCTCATAATTTTCTTTCTGTTGAACTATTTCTTTGGCAATCTTTTTAGCAACTTCTTTAACATCTAAACTTACTTTTACTTCAGTTATATCATTATTAACTTTATCCAAATTACCATCTAAATCATTCATATGTTTCTCTAAACTTTCTAATCCTTTTCTAACCTCTTTACGCCAAAATATCATTTCACATAATTTATTAAACATTATAATTCCTCCCCTTATGTCGGGTAATTGCAGCACCTTGAATAGCGTTACAATTACCTTTGTGATTTTTATATGTATATGTAATGTTTATATTATTTCTTCTATAAAATCAGGTCTGCTTGGCTCAAGAAAAATCCATTTTGTAATGCCTATACAGCTTATATAATTTTGAGGAATATCTTTATAAAATTCTGCGATTTTTCTTGGTTTATAGCCATAAAGTTTCATCCATAATATTTCAGCTAAAATTTTCTCTGAATACTTTACATTCGGGTTTTTACTCCCTAAATTTGCCTTACTTCTCTTAATAGTGGAATATTTATCTTTATTACTACTACGCATATGTACAGTTTTTTGTTGATTACAAATGGTTTCTTTATTTAAATTAATATAAAATTCCTCTAAAACTCCGAGTGCTAACTGTAAATTTTCCTTTTGATCTATGTTCATATTTCTAACTTCATTGTTGAAAGCGGATTTATGTATAACCTCAAATATTAAATCGTCTCTGTCGTATGCTTCCTGCAAAACTCTTTTATTCGTATCCGCATACTTCCCACGTTTCAAATTATAATTATGGCGTGTCAGTGCATTTCCTATCTCTATTGAACTTCCAACATATAATACCTTTCCTGCTCTAGTAGCCATTTGATAAACTCCTGCTACTTTAATTTCGCCTTTTACTTCCATTTTACTTTTCATAATAAATCCTTTCTTTTTCAGTATGTTTTTAGATTACATACAACTATTTTTAGTACTCTAAATTTTTTTTAATGTTATGCTCCATTCTTGTTTTTATAGCTAATTCAAGCATCCCGTAACCTTTATCGTTACCATGTTTGATTGCCCATTTTGAAACTCTTTCTAAGGCATCTAAGGTTAAATAACTTCTACCGTCTACGAATCCAACTTTTTCTTCTAATGTGTCGCCATTTTGATCTGTGAAAACGCATACCCCCAACTCTGGGTATTCTTCAAATGTACCAAATTCATTATTCATGAGACGTCTCCTATGTTTTTAGTCCACACGACTATAGCTGTATGCCAATTAAAGCACCTAAATAATCGCAACCACATTTCACCTTATATAGGGAGACGAAGCCACTAAAGGTATAGTGTATTGTGATTATTTAGCTACTTTAAATTTATTTTGAAATTCTATTGCATTTGACAATTATTTATGTTATATTATAATTAGATATTTATTAATTCAATGTTTTTGGAGGAAATAGTTGGAAGAGTTTGCAATTCAACCAGCCATTTATGAATACTAAACTTTTCTAAACAGGCAGTCGGACTTATATTATTATGAAAGTGAGAGCTAAGCATAATATATATATTATCTGCCACTATGACCATGAAAATGCCACTAAGTAAAATCGTGATCACAATACAAAACTGTTGCCCAACCCAAAACAGCAACTTGTTTCTTAACGAAAGTTTTCTCTATAAATAAAGCATTAGGAAAGTTAAATTAATTATATTTATTTTTAATAATAGCATTGCTTTTTTATATTCTTTATGTTATAATAATATTGTATATATATTTTTAAATTAAAAAAATAATAAACAAAAGGACTACATTTTATTGCAATCCTTTCTAGTGTAGTCTTAACATGTTTTACTACACATTAGTAGAGATAATTCTATACGTTTTTCTCTTCCATATGCGGTTAGTTAAAGTGGCTCATAGCAACAGTTTGAATGGTATTTTGCTACGTTTTACTTTGCAATTGGTACTAACAATTTATTAATGTCCAATATCTTATTTGCATCCATATGCCTTTTTACTGTAACACTTACATAATCAAATCCATAAATATTGATAACATTATCATTTGCATCTGACTCTCCTTTTAATTTCTTTAATATTTCCATTTTGCTGTCAACTTGTACTGTAAATAAACTCAAAAATGCTTGCTTATTACTTTTGTACATAATATTAACTAATTTTCTTTCTATTTTGTTATAAGTATCTTTGTGTCCTATTTCTGTTATAATATTTTGAATAGTTTTTGCGTCTAATTTTTTTGTCCATTGGTTTATTACCTCCAGTTTAATAGCAGACTGCTTTTTAAATACCTCTTTCATTTCCATATTGCCTTTTTCAGCCATTATCTTTTTACATGTCTTCTCCATATCAAAAATACTTGTTGTAAACCTACTTTTCTTACCAAAATCACACTTACCATCAACTTTAAATTCATTGAAGCATTGCAATAATCTTGCCATATATGTGAATGACTTTCTAGGTTTAATTTGAGTTGGTAGTAATTTGCAAATATTATCCATTGTGCAATTATAGTATTTATGAGTATAGATTATTTTTTTGTTCTTTTGGTTCTTTATAAATTTAAAGAACAATGGTCTTACTGCTTTACGATTGTAACCTTTTACTAATTTCTTATATTCTTTCAATTTACCTCTAAGTGTTTTTAAATTGTCCTTTAATTCTTCATCTACTTTTTCTCCACTATTTTTTATTTCTTTTATAATAATTACTAAATCCTTAATCTCCATTTGCAAATCTTCTTTAACAACAAATTTCTTTTGAATATCGACTGGTGCAATATTTTTATTAGAATCTACAACTTCCCTATCTAACCACTTTGCTCTAGCTTTTCTTAGTTCCTTTTTAATATTTAATCCTTTAAAAGTTTTCTTAGAACCATCTATTGCGCACCCGCTTAAGACGTCTAATTCTGTAATTGCTGAATATAATTCTTCAACATCTTTTACAGTCTCACCCTTTGATATTCTATCCCATAAAATACTAACTAAAAATTGTGATAAATTTACTATTTCGCCGATCAACTCTGCACTGTCAGCACTTATTAAATCCATAGTTGCCATATCTTCTAAGCAATAAGTATATTCTGATTTTGTGCCTTCCATGTCTGTAACAGGTACTAAGAATTGACCATAATATTTTTTACTATTTAATAAAAGTTGTTTTGAATCGGTAATTAGCATTGTATCTCCATCTTCATCTGAACCACTCAATATGTTTAGGATGTTTTCCTTTACGGCACTTATTACAACCATATTGTTTGTTAAATGAATATACTTATCAATATCAGCATTATATACATTTTCATGAACAAGCAAATTTCCCTGACACACATGAGGCGATCTGGCACATAATAAATCTTGCTTATATTCAAACCGTTTTGTCATCATTTGTCCTACTTCTAGTAGACTAGTCTCTTCCACGTATGTACCTATGCTCTCCTGTAACATTTCAATTGGGCAACAAATTATAGTTTCAAAATTACCATTTATTAAAACCCTTCCTTTCTTGACATTATTCTTATAATTTTCAATAGTATCATCTTTGAATTTTATGAATATTTCTGTTTCAGTAAATTTATTGTTTAGCAGCATCATGTTTAATATAAATTCATCCGCACTCGTGCTTTCTCCAAACTCAATATCACTTTTTATTTTAAGATGTAAATGATATTTAAAAGCTATATTATTAGTTTGTAAAAGATTTATATAGTCAATAGTTGGTTGCATAAAATTTTGTAAATCAGTTTTATCCATTTCAATCGTATTCAATAATTGATATGAGCTCTTAGCCATCATAGAGTCCATGTATTTAGTACCTTTATCATATTTTACAACTCCGAACGTGGATGTTAGATTTTCTAAATAATATCTTAAACAAACTTCTCTGCTCTCAAATTGATCTTTAAATTTTAAGAATTTCAAACTTGAATCTGTAGTAATAATTTGAATTTGTTTAATATTATCTGCAAGAGTAAACCCATTTAATTGTTTTATATCAGTTATACCATTATCAGAAAACCATTGTTGTATGCGAGTATGTATGCCATTTGTCTTTAGGAATTGATTTCTTAATAGTAGCATTGATTTTTCACTATATTTACCATTTACCCACATAATATTTTCATCGGGTGCAACTCCATATACAGAACTGTCTAATAATGATTCGCCATCAAATAATTTATTAGTTATTTCATAGTCTGTTGCTAGTTCTGTAGTAAGTTCACCATCTTTTAAAGTAGTAAGCATTACATCCTCTTTGAATGTACTGGTACAATCTTTTATAACTAATATGGATTTAGGATCAATTTCAATAGTATCAATTATCGAGCTTGCTGTAAGTGCTAAATAACTTTCTAGTGCAGGTAAGTCAGCATTTTCATCTTCAATGAAATGTAATCCCATCAATGAATAAGTCATAATATCAGAATATAAATCTTGTCTTATGAATAGGCATCTGCCCTGTCGGCTAGACCCATTGCTTCTCATTAATTTAACCATATGTTGTAATTTTCCATTTATAATAATATCAAATCCATTTTTATATACATCATTTCTAAGTTGAGCTAATCCAATTGTAGTTTCTCTGACTGTATCACCATTTTTATTTTTCTTAGTTGTAATATTACCATTTTCATCAGTCACAACTACGTCTTTTTTGATACTATATGTAAAATTGACATTTATAACTGCATCGGTATATTGTTTGTCCTTCTTGATATAAAATATTTTATCACCATTCTTAGGATAAAGTTTCTTAGATGTATTATAAATTTGTATAGCAAGTAACGAGTAGTCAAATGAACCATTGTATTTCTTTTTATCCTTAATTTTAGTAATTTCAACACTAGAATGTAGTTTATTGCCCTCCAAATTTAATATATAACTGCTCGATTTCATCATAATTATAATCCCCCTGTAAAATTTATTTTTAATATATGTTTTAATTTGAATGCCCTCTTCTGGCAGACAAAAGGTTATTCTTTGACTTTTATATGTATAATTAATCAATAGGTAAGACATACACTAAAGGGTATTATCATACCCTCGCTACGCTCACCCGATGCTACGTGACAGAAAACCGCTGTCCCTACGCTAGATAGATTTTTAATAATTTTTAATTCGTGTCCCACTTTAGGAAATACTTATATAATTAAGATTTTCCTATTTTGGAACATATGTATATACTTTTAGACTTCTGATAATTTTAATACTTGCCATGCACTTTTATATCTTTTTTTCTGACCATTAATTATTTGAGTTGTAGGAAACTGTTTTATGTAATAGTTAATTTTTAAATCATTTAATATATAGCTGTTTAAGGTGGTAATATTTTTTATAAATTTTATAATGTGATGTTTCATATTAGAGTTATGTGAATCTATTAATCCAATATGTTCTATTAAATCCTTTCTATCTTTAGTTGTTAACATTATTTGTCCTATAATAGTTTCTAAATAAGATGCTAATGTCTGTCCATCTTCATCATCTATTACATCTTCAATTAAATTCTCATCAGAAAATGTATCTAATTGACCTAGCCATGATAATTGACACTTTATATAGGCAAATTGTTTGGCGTCTGGATCTTCCTTTTCATTAAATTTGGCACACATTCTTTGAGCAAATGAATCATCCCTAATAAGTCTCATTAATCCTACTCGCGATTCTTGCCAACCTTTATTATCTTTAATAAATATATCAATGGGCAATCTATTATAATTTCTGTCAAATCTTGAGTTGAATGTTTGTATATCTTTACTGTACAATTCAATTAAATCTTCCTTGGGTTTATATTGTTTGTTCATAAGTGTATTAAATCCACTCCAACTCATAGTAGGTATATATAGATTTAAGGGTAATGGATTGGTAATATCTACTCTAACTCTACCTAGTTCCTGAATAAAACTTATATTATCCCAACTCATGACAACCACATTTTTAACTTCAGGATCAGCAATATTTATTCCGTTATCCATCGCTTTTGTGCATATTAAACAATCGCATCCAAATTTACTTTCTTTTATAATACTTTGTAAATCTTCATTTTGAGCTAAATCCGTATCTTTAGTAACTATTGCAACACTTTTGTGACCTTCTAGGACTTTTGCAATTGTTTCTGCATCTGATTTCCTTGTAACGAATACGAGCCATTTATCTTTACTAACGTCATTTTTAATTATAATGGCAAGGTCTTTTACACTTGTAAAATATTTTGTATTCAAATAGCTGTAATCTTTTCCAGTTTGATACTCGTGTAATTTGCAAGTCTTAGAGCGTCCAAATCCTGTTTCATGAATCTTATCAACGCTTAAATCTATTATTTTAGTGATTTCTTGCATTGTAGCTGAAATAAATATTTTAATTGCATTTCTATGTCGAGTTGTTATTAGAGCATCCCAAGCCAAATCACACTTATTGTTAAACCCACCATCGGATAAAAAGAAATGGCACTCGTCACACACTATGTAATCATAAACGGAAAAATCTATTTTTGCTTTATCATAGTTAGAACTATTCTTGATTTCTGCTATAGTTTGATAACTTAAAATAGTAACATTACCTATTCTTGTCAGCTTATCTAATTCTTCAAATGTGGTTGGTATAGTTGCATGGTAATATTCAATTAAATCCATTTTAAGCTGCCTTTTCAGATTGATTCTATTAGCAACTATTAACATACGCTCATAACTTTCCATGGATGGGATTAACACCTTCTTAATAAAGTAAGTTTTACCAGTTCCCGTTTGACATTGTATCTTGACTATATCACCTTTATTCCAGTTTTTATAATCATTTCCTATTGTATCTGTAACCCATTCTAAATTTAATTTTTTCGTTTCCAAATCGTCCATCCCCCTTAATTAATTTCTACATAGCTTGCAATATTGTGCTTAATTTTCATTATTTGCTCAAAAGCCATTCTAAACTTAGTTGTTTCTTCAAAGCTGTATACTGTTGATCCTGTACTATTAGTAAATCTATAGTATCTTAATCCTGTCACAAAATTTATTGCATCGGCAAGGTATTGATTTTCAATGTTGTAGTATTTTTTATTATTTTCCATAATGTGTGACCTCCTTTTAATAATTTTAGTTCTTATAAAATTTCATATAATCTTTTAATAACTCTTTTTCTATTTGTTTCCATACCTCACTAATTTTCGTAGTTTTAAAATAAGTTAAAATAGTTGCTGAGCTAGGCAAACATTCAATTTGTATTATTTCTTCTGTTGTTAGCGGTTTTTTATTCTTCAGATATTCTTTTTTTAAAATATCTATTACTTTTAATTTTGAATATCTTTTTTTACTTCTTTCCCACTCTTTAAAACCTGAAATTTTTCTTAGATTATTTAATCCACCAAATCTAATACTAAATATATTAGGGCTATAAATTTCATCGTTTTCCACTAAGTCTTTGGCAGTTGCTACTCTACCTAATTTAATACAAAAGTCTTTGTACATTTTTAACAATTCTGCATTTGTTTCCTTAACAGTAATAGGTGTTTTTGCATTAATTTCTAAATCTATTTTCTTTAAAAATTTATTATAAGTCCCGTAATGTCTTATAATTCCACTTGTTATATCTGATTTTTTATTTTCTTTTAAATATTTTCTAAGTCTCTCAAAAGATGGCACATATCCAATTTCATCAATAGACTTTCTAAATATATTTTCATAATTAAGATTTCTACCACATTTTAAATCTTCTTCTTTCATTCCTATAGCAACAAGTGCTTGATTCCAAGTTAAACCTAATCTTGATTTCATAATATATAATGAAGGTGTATTACATTCTTTCATATATTTTATTGAATTACGTGGCTGTTGTAATTGGTAATACTGTTGCTTAAATAATTCTAGTATTTCTTCGTTGCTTAATTTATCCCATTCTAAGATGCCCTCCATAATATGTTCTCCTCCTGTGTCGGTCACAACCCTATATTTTTAGTAATGCAATTATACCTTTTTCAGCTTAATCGCTCTGTGTGGATGCGTGAGAGTGTCAGAATATTATTAATTTTCAAGTTAAGATTATCTGTACTTGATCTTTTTAGCTGAATTACTTTTTCTTATATGTTCTTTAAATTTACCATATTCACTTATATTATTTTTTCCCTCACCTTGTAAAAACCACGATACAATATTTTGTCCTAAATCTTTTGAATGCCTTTCTAGTAATTCTGTTACTGGTAATCCACTTACTAAAAACAATGAGACATCATAAGCTGAAAGTGGTTTTTGTATTAGATATTCTAAAGTTTTTTGTAGCATATCAAAATTTTCAGTATTAATATACGTTTGAATGGTTTTTTCATCCACATCCTGTCCTATGCCACTTTTCATATTTTTTATAGAGTAGTCACACAATTTAGGAATCTGATCGCCGTTTTCTTTATTTAGTAATATTACAATATTATTAAAATCATCATTATTTGAACATAAATATTTAGCATGTTCATAAGCACGTACATTTTCAAATGTTATATATCCTGCAAATTCATTAACATTTTTGGAACTAATTTTATTAATATAAAGCAAAACCAACTCATCCTTTTTATAAATTCTATTAGCAGTTACTATTTTTGTTAATCCATTGATAGCTTTTTTCTCTATTTCTGATCTTTTCCATTTTGCTGTTATTACCTTACTTTCTGTCCATTTAATTAATTTCATCATTTCTTCACTTTTCATAATTATTTACCCTCGCTTTCTTTAGTATCTTCTGAATGTTTAATTACTTTATCTGCCAATACTTGTGCTTCTTCAACTGTAAGATTATCTAGTTTTTTCATTAATATATCAGACGCAAAATCTTCGGTGTCCGTCCATCCACAAATATCACATTCATATTCGGTATCTTCTAGTATACCTAGCCTGTTGGGTTTTTGATTAGACATTAATGTCCCACAAATCGGACATTGCATTCGATGATTTGATATATCTGCTTGATACTGTTCCTTTTGTATTTTTAATTCTAATTCCTTTTGTTCCTGATCTGTTAATCCATTTTCGTTCATCATAATTATTCTCCTCTAGCGTTGGTCGCAACCCTTATTTACTGCTAATATTTTATACTGCACAAGTGTTTGCTATTTCTACAGTCTTTACGGTATTTACGTTAATACAATATTGCTTATTTATTTTTTTATATCTAAAATTATCTACTTCATTCATTTTTTTAATTGTAAGAGTTCTCACCATTTGTGGCGTAATATTGCATCCAACTTCAAAATTGTTGTATTGTGTAAACATTGTCTTTAATTTATTATTTTCTAACCTTGCAACCATAATATCTTTTAAAACAATACAAGGATAAAATTTACTACTTCTGGCTGCATAGCTATAATTGTTGATAATATATTTATTTTCTTCATATTGCTCCTTCATGTCGATTGCAACATGATTATATTGAATAATTAAATTAACTAGATAGTGTTCGAGTTGTTTATAATTATCCATATTAATTGCGGTTTTGTATAAATCAGAATGTTTGAAAGCTTTTACACAATCATGATTACTCGTCCCTCCAACAAAATATAGGAATGCAAGATAAATTGGAGAACCGTCATGTTCAATATCCTTTAGATTTGACATGAACTCGAATCTTTCTCTGATAAATGCATGGCAAATTTCATGACGAACGGTAGAAACCAGAAGTCTCTTATAATCTTTTTTAGTATAATAGTCTGTCCTATACTGTCTCTTACTAAAGTTTGTATATCTTCCTAAGTGACGAGTATCTATCGTTATTTTATGTATATATTCATACTTGATATTGGGGTTTACTATGCATTCATACCTCCCCGCAAATTTATTATTCTCTGGACTTATTGCCTCTCCTATGGTTACGTCGTGATAGAACATTTCTCTCCTCTGATATCTAAAGCAAATTTTTCTGAGTCGCTCTATTTCCTCTTTTAATATCTTGTCCAATATATTTTGTCTTTCAGCTTTTGTAACAAACCTATCTATAATTTTCATAATATTTCCCCCTAGTGACGGTCACTACCCTATATTTCTATGCTTCTTTCACAATTCCAACTTTTCTAACTTAGCCTATAGCCCCATTGTTAAGACCATATTTCACGTTAAAATTATGATTTTATTCTGTTATTAATAAGTTCTTCCATTGCTATATCAAATTGTGACTGTTTAATCTGCTTTAGTAACTCTATATCTTCTTTTAATATTGCAATACCTTCCATTTGCCCCAATGACAATTTAACATTTTTAATCGTATCTTCTGCAACGCAACTATAATATATATACCATTTCCATAATACTTTTATTGTTTCTTTTTTAACGTTAGTATCTAGTTCCAAAGTTACACCTCATAATGTATATCTTTGACTTGTATATCTTTATAATCAATGCTTAATACAACAGTTGTATTATCCTTAAAATATATATTAACTTGAGTTCCTTCGAAATTATACCCTTCTTCCTTTAAGAGCAGAACGTTATTCAAATCAATCTCAAATGTATCTTCAAATTCTTCATCGTCTTCATTTATACTCATCCCTTTTACTATAACCGCATTATCAATTTTAGTAACATCAATACCATCCATAACAAAAGTTTTATCTGTATCTCCAAAGAAATTTATTACATCGGTATCTTTTAATATTTCAACCAAATCAGTTCTTTGTCTAATTAATTCTATCTTGCCATATAGTCCTTCGATTATATATAAGGTATCCCTATCATTTGTCAACTTTTCAAAACACTTAACTTCAAAATCAAATTTAACAAAGGCATTATGTAATGTTAAAATTTCATCTTCTGTGCTATAGCTAACTATCATGTTTGTATAATTTTTATCTGCTACAAACAGTGTTACGCTGTATAGATCACTTGTATTTAATAATTCTAATTCCATCATTATTTTTTCGTTTATCATAATTAATCCCCCATCAGCAATTGGTCGCTAACCTTTATTATTTTGTTAGAAATCGGTTTAGGTATTTGTATTCTTACCCATGCCTCATCTCCTAACAATTATTATTGTAAACTATAAAGCATAAAATGTCAATTGTAATTTACAAATAATATATTTTAATTTACATTGTTATATTTGTAGATTATAATTATCACGTTGGAGGTGGTAACATGATAAAATGCAATCTTAGAAAAATATGTTTTGATAAAGATATTAGAAGTATTTCCGAATTACAACGGATTACTGGTATATCCAGACCGACACTTTATAAACTGTTCGATAATAAAGATGTAAATACTATAAAATTTGAGAGTATAGACGTTATTTGTAACAAATTAAATATAAATTTGGATGATTTAGTTGAACACGTACCTGAAAAATAATAAACAAAAAAATATAGGGACTTACACAATAATAACTTTTATCGTTATTATTGTGTAAGTCCCTATTGACTGTTACCGCATCCCAATTGATACGACCATTGCTATTTAATTTATACTTAGATGATATACCAATAATATCTTATTGTCAATATATATTTCAAAAACTTTGAATAATTTAATTGCCTTTCATTTTACATTACATATATTGTATTTTAATACATATATTGATACAATGATAATTGAGGTGATTTTATGAATGAAAATATTGTAGCTGAAGAAATTAGATGTTCATTAAAAAATAAACATTTAGATAAGAAGCTTTTTTTAATAGATAAAGAAACTTTAGATATTATTTATAACTCACTTGATAATGGTCAAACTTTTCTTAATTGTACATCACCAAGTTATGTTAAAGAACACCATAATGATTTCTACAATATATTAAGATCTTGCAGAGGACTGGCTACTTCTATTTATTATCAAAGACAAGAAGAAATTAGTTCTGCAATTTATTATATTGATGATATTTTTAGAAAATTACATCCAAGCAATAAAATTGACTTAAATTCTTTAAAAGATGATTTAAAAATGGCTTATTTGGAGTATATTCGTAGAATACATAATTTACTAGATTTTATAGATGATACAATTTTGCATAATACAGAAAAATATTTTAATATTAAACTAGCTGATTTAACTGGTGCTAAAACCTATAATAAATTCGGTGAAAAAATAATATGTAGAAGCCGTGAAACTAAAGATCATGTTGAATTTAATATTGATATTAATGGTCTTATTGATATCATTTTTTTGAATTCGGAGAAAAAATATTTATTTAATTCAATAAATAATCCTTTTAAGGAATTTGAAAGAGATACAAAAGACTTGTTTCTAAAAGATATGAATGAATTTAATTATCAAAAAATAATAGATAAGATTGATGATAAAAGATTCCTATTTGAACAAACTGAAATTGTCTCACAGGAAGCTACTAAGATTAAATTTACCTTAAATGTTTTTATAAAACATGGTATTAATATAACCGAAAAAATTACTAAACTATCTAAATCACCAAATTGCTAATGCACACGAAATAACTACATTTGATTTATGAATCTTAATTATGAGTAGTGTTGTAGTTTGTTCTCATCATACGTCACGTGAGCACGTGAAAATTAGATAGTCCAGTGTTGGCAGATTAAGATAATCTTTATCTGCCCTTCTTAACTCCATACAAAATCCAACCCCTTATCGTCTATACTCTTCAGTATTTGCTTTATGTCTTCTATTGTAAATATATCTATTTTTATATTTGTATTTTTTTCTAACTTAATGATATATTCCCATGCGTTTTGATGTACATTACCAGTAGTAACTATAATAGCCTTCTCTATATTATCAGATATCATTGCCCCAACTAGTTTTTGACATATTGGTCTTCCTATCATGAATTCTTCATTTATACTTGCTTTTTCTGTGTATCTTTTACATTCAACATATATATAATTATCTTCATTATCTTTTAAAATAATATCCTTACCTTCATCATTAGTGGCTGGTGTAAGTTTTACCGATTTATATGTATTTAAACTTTTAAACATCCAGAAACAAAATTCCTCAAACTCCCTGCCCTCCATTTTTTTGATTTTTTCAATCATTTCAGATATATATACATTATTATGGTTGTGATTGTGATTTGTAATAATTTTAAATTTATTTTTACTATTAAACAGCATATCCAACCATTCTATGATACAAATTATTATGAATCCAACAACTAAAATTGTACCAAAATTATCATAAATGTAATTAAAAATATTCATCATTATATTATTCACCTCACTATATATTATTGTGAATAATATATAATTTAATTCAATTACATATGTTTTATTAATAAAATTAGTCTTTGATTTAATGTATAAAGTCTTTATTACTGGCAATAATTAAAAATGAGAATCATTATGGTATAACTTCTCGTGCATAGGACGTACTGAAAGGTGCGTTCTTTTTGTATAAAAAGCTAACATAAAAATTATTAAAATTGAATAGAAATAAGACATTATGTATATAATTTACAATAAATGGGTAACATATAATTGTACTCCATTTTATTTATCGATAGACACAGGTAATCTCTGTGCCTGTTTTTTTATTTAGATATAATTTATATGCCTGTAATGTATATAAAATTTTATACTGTCAATAATATAAGTATCAGATTTAATTCCCCAACTCTTATTTTAAGAGCGCACCATATGCGAGTGGTGCGTTCTTTTTATTCGTGCTTATATAAAATCGTCTACTAATACTATATTATATATAATTAATTATTAAGTTTGTACTTATTTGTGTAGCTATACCGTCATAGTAGAAATTATATAGTTGTCATTTCTAATGCGACATAATTACTGTAGCAATAAAATCCGTGTAAATTGGGTGCTTTATTATCCCTATTTTGCAGTTAGATATTGTGAATTTATCGTAATTATCCAACTTTCAGGGTTAGTACTATAACTAGAAAATACAAATAATAAATTATTATTAAAATTAGACAGCAAAAATAAGCCTATATGTGTATATTTTTTTCAAAATAAGCTATAATATAAATGGTGACATTAAGTTTTTAGTTAAGGTCTCATTGGATGTTACGATCTAATGAGGTCTTTTATTTTTTTGTTATTCTTTTTGCAATAACTCTGAATCGTATTGCATCTGTCCAGTTAACATCTGTTCTAAATTATTAAAGTTATAATCACGCTGACCTTCATAATCTGCAAAATTACTAACCTTCGCTTTTTCGAAGTGCTTTTTATAAGCTTTTCTAGCCTTATTAACAACGTTCTCTACAGTAGTAGTAATCTTATTCAATATGGTATAAACATTACTTACAGATCCTCTGTGCTTAACTGTAATTAATCCCTCTCGCACTAATTCTATAATATATCTTTGGATACTTCTTATGGATTTATTAAGTTTCTCCCCCAGATACTGCTGAGCCGGAAAACAAGTATTTTTCTCACCATAGCACATCTGATTAAGTAGAGAATAACATCTAAAAGCACCATCTGAAATATTTGTGTTAAGTATGTCTTCATTTTTTAGGATAGTAAAATTAGTCACTATTTTCTACCCCCTTTAATTCTTTCAATCGGGCTATACTTTTGATAGCTTTTTCTAATATCATCTGTGCTTAAATCTGCATAAGCCTGTTCTGTGACAGAAACCGAACTATGTCCCAATATTTTACTTAATGTATAAATAGATCCATTTTCCTTGAGAAAATTACGCGCAAAATTATTCCTTAATCCATGAGCAGTTATATTTTTTAAGCCTACCCTTTCGCAATAAATTCTAAAATTACGTTCAAAATTTGATACTCCAAGTCTTGTACCGTGCTTAGTACAAAATAATAAATCACATTCTACATATCTGTCCTTATATGAAATCCACCTTTTTAATTGGTTTCTCATAGTTTGAGAGTAAAAAACGTATCTGTCCTTTCTTCCTTTTGCATCTTCTTGTGGTATTAAAATTGTTCTTGTGTCCAAATCGAGATTTTCCATTGTTATTAGCAAGCATTCATTAAGTCTCATACCTGTATCGTAAATTAATTGAGTGCAAATATAATCTCTATACTCATGAAATTTAGTTGTATCTATATTTTGCAATAATCTTTTAAATTCCTGATCAGTTAATGCTTCTTTAGGTTTTCTAAAATTCTTAAATTGCTTTATTTTTTTTACAGGATTTGCTTTTAGGCTACGCTCATTTTCCATATAATTAAAAAATACTTTTAAGTTACGTATATAGTTATTTACTGTTGTAATTGATACCTTTGACTTATAATCACTTCTATTTTGGGGATAATTTATATTCTGTGAATTATTATCTGCCACAAAAGTATATTTACCTCTCTCTTTTGTATACGTGATATAAGCTCTAATATGTAATTCCTTTATTGCATCAACTTTTTCAATGTCATACTCATCTTTCATGTATCTTGCAAATAGTCTTAAACAAGCTTCGTACGATTCAATAGTCTTAATCCTTAAATCTTTTTGCTGACAATAAAACATAAAGTCATCAATTTCATAATCTAAATTAAATTTTCTTCCATTTCTCAACATAACAAAAACCTCCAATATCCATATCAATGAATATTAGAGGTTTACAGTTGTCATAAATAAATATTAGTTGCTATGAAAATGAGTTTATCGCTATACTGATATAGCTAAGTTATTACA
>LIDZ01000206.1_pt1 | contig 42121 bp, 33 predicted proteins | sample 644651 | NCBI WGS metagenome assembly LIDZ01 (sample SAMN03856242, study PRJNA289617) | food metagenome | isolation source: wine grapes on drying loft during traditional withering process | host: Vitis vinifera cv. Corvina | place: Italy: Gargagnago di S. Ambrogio di Valpolicella | collected 2014-01 | reverse complement strand
TATAGCGCCGATGGTACTGCATGGGCAACTGTGTGGCAGAGTAGGACGTTGCGAGGTGAATATAAAAATAAGTGTCATATGAAATGGTTATTAATAACTATTTTATATGACACTTATTTTTGTGATTTAGAAAAAACTTAATTGGATAATCCTATATTGGAATAATACTAATATACATTCAAAAAAGTAACAAGTCAGCATGTCAGTCAATTTTCTGTCATACATCACATCATTGACTTGTTATTTGTCTAACTGAAATATCGCAAGTGAGTTTGTATAGCACAAGGTGCTGACAAAACAATGCAAGCAATTTTGAGTAAATCAGCAGATATTGGTTTTTGTGGACCTGAGCAAACAATTTATATTAACAATCAAGGAAGAGAAGATTATCCTGTACTTTTTGGACAGCTTACACAGAAGGATGGTTCCTTTCTAGTTGGTAGAACTAAGGATGATAATTTCAACTGGGAAAATATTAAAGGAAAAGATGTTATAGGTGGAAGACCTGGTGGTGTTCCTGCAATGGCTCTTGAATATGCTATGAAACAAAATAATATCAATCCTAAGACTGATGTTAATATGGTTACTAATATAGATTTTGCAGCGACTGCTGGTGCATTTAAAGGCGGTACTGGCGATTATGTAGCACTTTTCGAACCAACAGCATCGGTTCTTCAAAAAGAAGGAACTGGAACTATACTTTCATCAGTCGGTGAAGAATCAGGTCTTATTCCTTATACCTGTTATTTCGCTACAAAATCTTATATGGATAAAAATCCGAAAGTGATTGAAAATTTTACTAAGGCAATTTATAAAGGGCAAGAGTGGTTCTTTAGTCATAGTACAGAAGAAGTCGCAGATGGTATAATTTCATATTTTCCTGGTACTGATAAAGAAACAATTGTGAATGTTATAGAAAATTATAAAAAAATTGATGCAATATCACATACACCAGAGATTAAAGAAGAAAATTTAAACAGACTTATGGATATAATTGCAAACTATGACAAAAATTTGATGATAAAAAGACCTGAATTTAATAAAATAGTTGATAACTCTTATGCCCAAAAGGTAGTTAAGTAAGGGCACATAAAGATGAAGAGGTGGTGATTTTAGTTGAGCTTGCTTGAAATATCAAATATATCTATGAATTATCATTCTATTAAAGGAGAAACACAAGCTTTAAATGATGTTAATTTTGAGGTAAATGATGGTGATTTTATTTCTATTTTAGGACCATCAGGATGTGGAAAATCTACTTTGCTTAATATAATGAGTGGACTATTAAAGCAATCAAATGGATATGTATCATACAAAGGTGATGATATTAAAAATAATCTAGATAAAATAGGATATATGTTTCAAAAGGATCACCTTTTCGAATGGAATACTGTTTGGGAAAATGTAATTCTTGGCTTGAAAATAAAAAAGCAGTTAAATACTAAATCAAAAGAAAGAGTAAATGAATTATTAGATGTTTATGGGTTACTTAGGTTTAAAAATCATTATCCAAGTGAGCTTTCTGGTGGAATGAGGCAAAGAGTTGCACTTATAAGAACCTTAGCATTAAAGCCTGAGATACTTTTTTTAGATGAACCATTTTCAGCATTAGATTATCAATCAAGGCTTTTAGTATGTGATGATGTTTATAAGATAATAAAAACAGAAAAAAAGACAGCAGTTATGGTAACTCATGATATTGCAGAAGCTATTTCTATATCTAAAAAGGTAGTAGTATTGTCTAAAAGACCATCAAATGTGAAAGTAGAAATCCCTATAGACTTCGGAAATGATGATTTAACTCCATTTGAAAAGAGAAAAGATCCACGGTTTACTGTTTATTTCAATAGACTATGGAAGGAGTTGGATCAAGGGAATGAGTAAAAAAGTTGAAGTACATTCATTAAAAAAAGAAGACAAAGTAAAGCAGACACTTGATGATTTAATTTCAAAAACTAAAATAGATAAGAAATATGAAATACAAAATAAAACAAGCACAATTGTTACGGAACATCAAATATATTTGAAACGAGTAAAATTTACTAAAAGAAGAATTGTAATTACTAGAATTTTGATACTTGTCATTTTTATTGCTTCATGGCAAATAGCTGCTAATTTTAAATGGATAGATCCGTTTCTAACTTCAAGCCCAATTCGGGTAATTAAATCTTTCATATCTTTGTATGAGGATGGAAGTATATTTAGGCATATAGGTATCACTTGCTATGAAACTATAGTGGGATTCTCTTTAGGTACAATTTTAGGTACATTGATTGCAATAATTTTGTGGTGGTATCCTCTTGTATCAAAAATATTAGATCCATATTTAGTAGTTTTAAATGCACTTCCTAAGGTTGCATTAGCTCCGATTATAATATTCTGGATTGGAAATGGAATGCCTGCTATAATTGTTATTGCACTTTTAATTTCAGTTGTAACAACAATAATAAGTGTACTAACTGGATTTAATGAAATAGATAAAGAAAAAATTATGCTAATGAATACATTCAGAGCATCAAAAATACAAATATTGAGATATTTAATATTCCCATATTCTATTCCAATTTTAATTTCGGCTTTAAAAATAAATGTTGGATTATCTTGGGTAGGAGTAATAATGGGAGAATTTTTGGTAGCTAAGAGTGGTTTAGGATTCTTAATAGTTTATGGAGGACAAGTTGCTCAATTAGATATGGTAATGATGAGTATTGTCATACTTTCTATAATAGCATTTATTATGTATGAAATAGTTGCTTTTACAGAAAGAAAGCTTGTAAAAGAAAAAAACTAAAATTGTAGATATATCTCACTAAAATAAATGGTGCTCTAATGTAATATTCTACAAAAGAGTACCACTTATTTCTAGTTTAGAATATACTCTTTAAGTATAAGTATATGAGGTATCTATATAAATATGATTCTTAAATATAGATCAAGAATATGAAATAAAATAACATTGATGTATTATTTTCTATATTTAAAGCACAATCAATGTATAATACTCAAAATATGCAAACAGAGACATATCTATTGAAAAGGTAACCTTTACTTAATGCAAAAAGCAATTTTACTTATCAATATAATAGTGGTAAATTAGACTATATAAGTATCAAAAAAAGTAACAGTCCAATATGCTAAGTAGAGGAGAATAAAAGTGAAATTATTTAGAGAAGCACTAATTATACTTGGAATTTATCTATTAGGAGAATTATTATCAGAGTCACTTCACTTACCAATACCGGGAAATATTTTAGGTATGGTAATATTATTTATTTTATTATGTACTAAAGTAGTTAAAGTAGATAATATTTCTACTGTAACAATTTTTTTATTAGATCATTTATCATTCTTTTTCATTCCAGCAGGAGTAGGACTTATGACTTCAATTGGAATAATAAAGTCAACATGGTGGCAATTATTAATAGTATGTTTATCTACGACAGTAATTATAATAGGGGTAACTGGAATTATTGTGCAAACTATTTCAAACAAAGCAAAATAAGAATATATATTAAATTAAAAAAGTGGAAAGGAAGAAAAAGATGACAATATTAACTAATAATATTTTATTCGGACTAGTACTCTCGTTATGTGCATTTGAATTAGGTATATTTATTAATAGATATACGAGAATACAAATTTTAAATCCATTACTTATTGCGATAGTAAGTATAATATGCTTTCTATTTCTATTTAATATTGATTTTGATACATATAACAAGGGTGGTGAATTCATAAATATGTTCCTTGGACCATCAACTGTAGTGCTAGCAGTTCCTTTATATAGGCAACTTGATTTGCTTAAAAAAAATTCTAAAGCTATTTTGGTAGGGATATTTTTAGGAAGTACTATAGGCATATTTTCTGTAATCGGAATATCATATTTCGTAGGATTAGATGCAACAATAATAAAGTCTTTAATACCTAAGTCGGTGACAACACCTATAGGAATAGCAATAAGTAGCCAGTTAGGTGGATTAGTTCCAATAACGGTTCTTGCTATTATAGTGACAGGGATAATTGGTGCTGTGTTTGGACCAACTATATGTAAAATATTCAAGATAAAAGATAAGGTTGCCATAGGAGTGGCTATAGGGACAGCATCACATGCTGTTGGAACTAGCAAGGCATTAGAACTTGGAGAAGTGGAAGGTGCTATGAGCAGCCTTTCAATAGGAATTGCTGGTATCATGACAGTTATAATCGCACCTATTGCATATAATTTAGCTGCATTTGTTTATCATATGATAAAATAATATAATGACAGAAAATAGATTATATACTGAATTGGTATTTTTAAAAATATAATCAAAGCACTTACATATAGATATTATTTCAAGAGTATTAAAAATAAAGAATTGTTTCAAGTAAACTAGAAATTATTTTGAAATAATCCTTTATTTTTTCATGTAGATGAGAAATATATATTTAATAAAAGAAACAAATAAAAAAGGAGGTGGAAATCCTGATTTACAATTGCAGAAATCAGGATAATATGAAAAGATTAAAGGAGTATGGAATTATAACAATAGGTGTAGCATTAGTAATTATTTCGTTAGAATTTTTCTTCTTTCCAAATAAAATAGCTTCAGGTGGAGTATCTGGATTGGCACTAGCAATTAATAGTATATTTGGAATTGATAAAGGAATAATGATGATAATATGTAATACTATATTATTTATATTAGCATTTATGTTCATTGGAGGAAATTTTGGAATCAAAAGTACATATGCAGCATTTGGATTATCATTTGCCTTATCAATTATAGAAAAAAATTATACAATAGTAGCTGTAACGAATAATCTAATGCTTGCCTCAATATTTGGAAGTGTACTATTAGCTTTAGGAACAGCAATTATGCTTACACAAGATGCAACAACAGGAGGAACTAGCATTACAGCGAAAATATTAAATAAATACTGTAATATAGATTTCGGAAAGGCACTTTTAATATCTGATTCTGTCGTAGTATTACTTGCAATGTATACGTTTGGAACAGAATTAGCTCTATTTGGGCTATTAAGTATATACCTAACTGGAAATTTAATTGACAAATTTATAGATGGATTTAACTTATCAAAACAAGTTATGGTATTTACTGAACAAGAAAAACTTGTTGCTGATTATATAATTAAGGATATAGATAGGGGCTGCACAGTATTTTATGGAAAGGGTGGCTATACTGGAAAACATAACTGTATGATTTTAACCATATTAACTAGAAGTCAATTTATAAAACTCAAGAAATTCATTAAAAACAACGATCCAGATGCATTTATTACCGTGAATGAAACAAGCGAAGTTTTAGGAAAAGGATTTAAGAGTCTAAATGAATAAACGCATTACAATATTTACCTATTGATTATCTGCATATATACTAACTATAATTAAAAGTAGTAAAAGATTTAAAAAATTACAATCAAAATTTATATTAGGCATATGACATAAAATAAACTAGAATACTCAAGGTTATTTTTTGAGTATGATCTGAATTTAGGAGAAATGAATATGGATTGCAATAATGAACTACTTATAACATATGGAATAGGATATGCTTTAAAAAAGAATAAAATATTATGGGTTTTAGCAATTGAAAAAAAAATAATTTTTGAAAAAGAAATAAATATTAATGAAGAAATAAATTTCATTAATGAATTGGAAAAAAATATTGAAATGAAGAATAATTTCAAATTTCATGAAAATTATATAAAAATCATAGAAAATGTTTTGGATGATGAATTACTAATGATTATACCTATAATTATGTCTATAGAATATAAGAATAAAGGTATTGAAAATCATAGGTTTATGGATGAATATCATAAAAATGATTTGATGCAATTACGACTTAGTAAGGAAGGATATATAATAAAAGATTTAAAGTTATTCAAACAATATCTAGATAAAAATTTTAAAGATATTAATAATTATTCAAAAAGTAAAAATCAAGAAATTTCAAAATATAAAAAACTAATTTTAAAATTAATTTTGACTACTAGTTTTGGAAATGAATTTGCTCTTTTTGTAAATCAGAGCGGACAAGCAATGCTGGTAAAAGAAAGCAATATGATCAAAGAAGCACAATTAAAAGATGAGATGAAAAAGAGTGTAATAATACATAAGAATTATAATGAATTGGATTTTTTAAATTTAATCTTAATGCTAAGAGATTGGCAAGAAAAAAATTTCATGTGGGATGGGAAATACACTAGCTTAATGTTTTTAATTAATAAAGATGGAAAACGAGATTTATGTAGGGACAAAGAATACGGAATAAAGGATTTTATGATTTCTTTTCTTAAAGGAAATAGATATTTGTATTTTCCTTTTGCTAGATATAATGATGAGAATATACTTATTACATTAACTGATGAAAAGTATTTTAGTGATGTTAAAAATAAAAAGATATATGATTTAAGAACTAATCAGTATAATATGATTGATAGTGAGCTTATGAAATTTAGAGATGATTCATCAGATGAACTAGGATATTTACTTTATTATAAAAATGGAAGAGTATATATTTGTACTGCTAATTATAATGATAATGACAAAGCAATTTGTTTAAATGAAACCGAAAATCTTAAGGAAAAAATGGTCCAAGCCTTGAATAAATATTACATAAGATAATCAAAACTTAAGTTAGGCACCTGAAAGAAAATAACAAGTTAACGATGCGATGTATATTTTATTTCGTGTACCTTATTATCATAATTTGAATTCATACCATTTATTTTGTATGGAATATTTATAATACGATATGAAAAAAATCTAAGTAATTGTTAATTACTTAGATTTTTTAGTTTCAATTCTTCTGCGCTTTTTAGTTTTATTCTTCATAACTGAGAAGCCAAAAGAACCAATGCTCTTTTTTGATAATGGAAAGTATTCACCATGGCAGTAGGACATCATATTAGCATTTTCAAAATGAATTTTACCCTTTTCATCAAATAAATCTTCATTAATATGAGAGCCAACAACTTCTGCTATAAACATATCATGAGTTCCAAGTGGAAGTATATTTGTAACTTTACACTCTATATTTACAGGACATTCATTTAGATAAGGAACTGATATGTTAAGGCTTTCTTTTAAAGTAAAGCCCATTTCAGTTATTTTATCATTTTTTTTACCAGATCTTACGCCACAATAATCAACTTCCTTTACTAAATCAGAACTAGGCAAATTTACAACAAACTCCATGGATTCCTTTATATATTCATATGATAATCTTTCTGGTCTTATAGATATATAAAGCATAGGAGGTTTTGTATTTATAGTACCAGTCCATGCAACTGTAAATACATTAATTTTGCCAGCTATGTTTTTAGATGTAACTAAAACCACAGGTACTGGATTTAAAATTACACTTCCTTTAAAATCAATTTTATTCATTATAATTTACTCCTTATTTAAGGCATCTTCTAAAAAATAACTAGTAAGCATACTAGTGTTTTAGAAGATGACTGAATTAATTGTAGTAATGTACTTAAGTATATTATTATTTTCTTCTTTTTCTCTTATAGCTACTATTATAATGATTCTTTTTGCGTCTTGAATTAGATGCCATATTTTTAATAAGAGCGACTAAAGTAATAATAATAATTATAGTTACTATGGCAGATATATATACTATTAAATTATCTTTAAATATAGAAGCAAGTGAAACATTAACTTTTCCTGTGACTTCTTCAGTATGATTTCTTGTGCTATAAATTAACTTAGTATTTTTATTAAAAAGCAAATTCCATGCACTAGATTCGGTCCCATTATAAGTAATTTTAGATTCATCATCATTAATTTTATTTTTATAATAAGATACATCTTGAGTTAATTTTAATGGGACTGTAAGAGTTTTTGTAGGTCCAAACAAAATAAAAGGTTTATATTTTAATTCAGTAGTACCAACGTCTTCTCCATTTGTTTTATAAATTTCTTTAGAAGTGGCATAACTATAATCCATAATAGAATCCATGTCATTAAATTTTGTCATATCTGCATTATCAACTTGTCTATCTTTAAGAACAATACCTATTAATTTTCTGCCATCTCTGTCATATATAGTTGCTAAGCATCCACCAGCTTGATTCGTTGTTCCAGTTTTTCCAGCAATGTTACCATTTTTACCAAGTGTTAAATTTCTATTTTCTATAATTATTTTAGAAGTATTTATGTTTATAGTAGCTTTTGGAAGTTCCATAGTTTCCTTTTCCCAAGAATTTGCAAAAGCTGCTTTCGTAATTAATGAAAGATCATATGCTGTAGTATAATGATTTTCATCATGTAAGCCGTTTGCAGTAACAAAGTTACTGTTATTAGCTCCAAGTTCTTTTGCTCTTTTATTCATCAGCTCAGCAAATGTTTTTGAATCACCTGAAACATTATCTGCAATTACATATGCTGTATCATTACCTGAATATAATAGCAATCCTTTCATTATATCATCAGCTAATATTTTATCACCAATTTTTATAGTGTTATGCATATAATTTATATTTAAAGAATACTCAGGTTGCTCTTTCGCCGATTTAGTAAATTCAAGTTCATCAGTTGGTTCTTTGCTTTCAGCTAATAATAGACCTGTTAGAAGCTTAGTTGTACTAGCAGGATATCTTTTGCTATCGGCATCTTTACAGTATATTATTTCTCCAGTTTCTAAATCCATAGTCAAAGCCGCCTGTGCTTGAATTTCTGGTAAGCTATTTGCAGTAGTTTTAGAATTTGTTGTAGAAGTTTCTGCATAACTTGCTGTAATTAAGGGGCTAAATAAAGAAAGAGAAAGGGTTAATGCAAGTGTTTTTAAAATCAATTTTTTTTTCAAGTCAAATCTCTCCAATTCTATTTTGGCATTTAAAAATAACTATGCAAAGATATGATATATAGTTCTATTAAATAAGAAGGTAAGTTTTGCTTATATATAGATAACAATGTCAAAATGGTTACTTACATTTATAGTAGTAACCATTTATCTTGATTAAAATAAAGAAAGTCTATAGTGTAGATACCTATAATAGCTATTAGCCAAACTTAACAACACAGTATAATATAAAATAGACATCATACTAAATTAGCTGTTTTTAATATGCCTATAAGTTTATTAAAACATTTTTAGTATAACATTTATGTAACATTATAACAATAAATGTTACATAAATGTTATACTTTTATCAACTAAATTGTACTATATACTCTATAATTAGAATCAATTCACAAACATTATGCTTAGTTATAATAATGATAATGATAATTATTGCTAAAAAGGCGATAAAATGGTATAAACATATTATAACATTTTTTTGAGAAATTATGTCGAAAAAATTGTTAATAACAAATAAGGGGATGTTTTTTATGAAAGATTTATTAAATAATAAAAAATTAATGTTTTTTTTAGGGGGAGTTGCTGCAGGAACTTTGGGATTAAAAACATTAAAAAGTAAAGTGGCTAGAAAATTGTATGTCAGTACATTAGCTAATGGAATGAAAATTCAACAAGATGCACAACATTTAGTTGAAACAATGAAGGAAGATGCACAGGATATGTGTTATGAAGCGAGAGAAACCGCGGAAAAAGTTAACGCATGTTCTGATTCTGAAAAATAAAATAATACATAAAATTGATGATAGGTTTCATAGACTTGTATTAAACACAAGATATGAAACTTAAATTAGGAATATAAAAGAAAATGACGAGTGAAGATGAATTGGTGGCATATTGACTCGTTATTTTTTTAAATACGCATTATTAAGAAAAAGGTGTGATAAAAAAATGAAATACAAGATAGTAAATGACATGCCAGGGCGGATTAGATTAAGATGCGGAGAATTTGCTTTTTCCTTAGATGAAAGTTATAGTCTTGAATATATATTAAATAGAAATAAATACATTACAAAGGTAGAAGCATCTCATATTACAGGAAGTATACTAATTTCGTATAATGATGACTTTAGAAATAATATACTAACATTAATTTCAGATATAGAAATATCTGAATTACCATTATTAGATGGTATTAATAAAGACAATTCAAAAGAAATAGATATTAATTTCAAAAATACGATTCTTAAGATGATAAGTACAAGGTATTTAATTAAACTTTTCATTCCAATTAGTATAGGTAAAATATTTTTGATTTTGAAGACACTTTCCTTTATGAAAAAGGGAGTAATGAGTCTATTAAATGGAAAGATTAATGTAGATGTATTAGATGCAACATCAATTGGAGCGGCATTAGTTCTGAAGTCATATTCTACAGCAGGATCAATTATGTTTTTACTTAATATATCAGAATTACTTGAAGATTATACAAGGAAAAAAACAAAGAATGTCCTTATAAAAAGTCTTGCTATAAATGTAGACAGTGTTTGGCTTGTAAATGAGGATACAGAAATATCTATACCGATATCACAACTTCAAATTGGAGACAAGATAATTGTTCATACTGGTAATATGATACCAGTTGATGGAGTAATCTGCGCTGGGGAAGCTATGATAAATCAATCATCGATGACTGGAGAGCCTTTAGCTATAGCAAAAACTACTGATGATACAGTATATGCAGGAACTGTTATTGAAGAAGGATCTATAAAAATAGAAGTGAAAGCACTAAGTTCTGAAAGTAGAATTAGTAAGATTATTGATTTAATTGATAAATCAGAAGAGCTTAAAGCTGATATTCAAGGAAGAGCTGAGAAGTTAGCAGATGCAATTGTTCCATTTAGCTTAATTGGGTCGTTAGCTACATATTTAATTACAAGAAATGTCACAAAAGCACTATCTATTTTGCTTGTAGATTATTCATGTGCAATAAAACTATCTACTCCAATTTCAGTAATATCTGCGATGAGAGAAGCTTCAAATCATAAGATTATGGTTAAGGGTGGGAAATACTTAGAGGCTTTAGCGCAAGCAGATACAATTGTATTTGATAAAACGGGGACTTTAACTGTTGCATCACCTACAGTATCAAAAGTAATATCTTTTGAGGGATTTGATAGAGATTATATTTTAAGAACAGCTGCATGTCTAGAAGAACATTTTCCACATAGCGTAGCAAGAGCTATCGTTAAAAAAGCATTAGAGGAAAAATTAAATCACAAAGAAGAACATGCAGAAGTCCAATATGTTGTAGCTCATGGAATTGCTTCATTTATTAATGGCGAAAAAGCAGTTATAGGAAGTTATCACTTTGTATTCGAAGATGAAGAGATACAATTATCAGAAGAAGAAACAACAATGATAGAAGAAGAAAGTGACGGATGTTCAGTTATATATTTGGCTGTAGGTAATAAAGCTGCAGGCTTTATTTGTATAAGTGATCCGGTAAGAGAAGAAGCAAAAGATGTTATTAGTAAATTAAAAGATATGGGAATTTCACAAGTTATAATGTTAACTGGAGATGGAGAAAAAACTGCAAGAATAGTGGCTGAAAATTTAGGAATAGATAGCTATTATGCCGAAGTATTACCACAAGAGAAAGCAGAAATTATTGAAAAATTAAAAAACGAAGGACATAAGGTGATAATGGTTGGTGATGGGGTTAATGATTCGCCAGCACTTGCAGCAGCTAATGTTTCGATAGCAATGAAAGATGGCTCTGATATTGCTAAAGAAGTTTCAGATGTAACACTAATGGGTTCTCATTTAGATTCGATTTTAACCGCACGTATTCTAAGCGAAAAACTAATGGAGAAAATTAATAAAAACTATACAGGTATAGTTTTATTTAATACATCACTACTTTTACTTGGATTAACTGGTTATATAAGACCAACAACATCAGCCTTGCTACATAATTTATCAACAATGGGGATAAGTGCAAATAGTATGCGCTCATGTTTGAAAGAAGAAAAATAATATAGATAAAAGAACTGTCCAAAAATAAAGATCAACTTTAAAATAGTTATCTTAATTAATTTTGAGGCAGTTTCTTCTTATTTTAGTATCATATTAAATCCTTGCATATGACTAAAGAAAGCAATTGTTAATTTAAAGTTTTACTGAGGATTATTTCAATTTTTCAATCATAGATTTTTTTGCTCTTAGTTCAAACTCATCATTTAATGAATCTAATTTTACTTGTTTACCGTATTTATTTTGAAGTGCTAAAGTTAAAAGCCTATCTGCAAATTCAGGATTTTTAGATAGAAAAGAACCGTGGAAGTATGAACCAAAAGTATTTTTATATATACAGCCTTCAAATCCATCTTCCCCATTATTACCATATCCATGAATACACTTTCCAAGTGGAGTATGATTATTTATGTAAGTTTTTCCCGAATGATTTTCAAAGCCTACATAAGTTTCATTGAATTCTTCATTAAATATTTCAGTATTTCCAATAAATCTAGTGTCTCCACCTTCCGTATAGAGATCTAAAAGGCCAATACCTTTTATTTTTTCACCATTTGGTGCAGTATAATATTTACCTAATAATTGATAGCCACCACATATAGCAAGAACTACTTTTCCATCTTCAATATAGTTTGTTAAAGCTTCTTTTTTTAGATCATTTAAATCATTCGAAACTATAGACTGCTCGTAATCTTGACCACCACCAAAGAAAATAATATCTACATTTTCTTTGTCTATATTTTCACCTAAAGAGCAATTACTGATATTTACATCAATTCCTCTAAGCGTTGCCCTATGTTTCAAAATAAGTACATTACCTACATCGCCATACACATTTAATAAATCTGGATATAAGTGACAAATAGTTAATTCCATGATTTAAGCCTCCTTACCATAATTTATTTATGTAACCTTTTGAATAGAGATATTTTCTATAATTAATCATTGCAGTATAAGTTGCAAGTATATATATTTTTTTAGAAACTGAACCTTTAATTTTGTTTGTTAATTCTGCATAATCTTCTTCTAAAATAAATCTATCCACATTTAAACCAGCAATTTTTAATCTTACTGCCATGTCATACATTCTAAGTCCTGAAACAAAAACATCTTCTATCTTTAATGAAGATATTTTTTCAAACTCTACATCCCATATCCAAGAAACATCACGTCCATCAGCATAATTATCATTTAACATAAATACTGCTGAGAATTCATCTTTATTAAGAGATAGAATATCTAATGCTTGATTATATCCAGCAGGATTTTTAACTAATATAATTTGAATATCCTTATTTTCTATAATTATATTTTCTTGCCTACCAAAGCTTGAACTTTGATTTTGAAGAGAATCTTTAATTATCGAATCATCTATGCCAAGTTCTTTTGAAATAGCAAAAGCACATAACGCATTATAAATATTATAAGCTCCTGATTGACTTATAGAAACTTCACTATCATTAATTAGAACAGAAGAATTTTCAGGAGTTAATTCAAAAATTTCATTTACAGCATAATCGAGGTTTGAACGCTTATAGCCACATTTTGGGCAATAAAAATCTCCTAAATGATTGTAAGTAACTAAATTATACGAATAAGGTGTTTTACAAAACTTACAAAATTTTGCATCAGCATTTAAATCTAAAAGAGTATTTTCATTAATTGAAGTATTAAATCCATAATATTTAACTGGATTTTTAACATCTAACTTTCCAAGCAAAGATTCATCACCATTTAAGACTAATTTAGATTCGGGTACTTTAACTATACCCTCTAAGATTTTAACTAACGTTGTATAAACTTCACCATAGCGATCTAACTGATCTCTAAATAGATTAGTTACAGTTATTATTTCAGGAGTTAAATGTTCTGTAATAAATTTAACATTAGCTTCATCAACTTCTATTACAGCATAAGCATTCTCTTTCTTTTTAAAAAAAGAATAATTTAGAACAAAACAAGCTACGATACCAGGATATAAATTAGCACCAGTACTATTAGTAATAACATTAAAGTTATCTTTTTTTAATATGTTATAGATCATACTAGTAGTGGTCGTTTTACCATTAGTGCCTGTTATTAAAATAACTTTATATCCTTTGCTAACTGTTTTTAAAATTGACTTATCAATTTTTAATGCTATTTTACCAGGAAAATTACTTCCACCTTTTAGAATATGTTTCGAAAGAAATGCAGTAATTTTTGATAATAATATGCTTAGAATAGATTTAATATTTATTGTACTCACCGCCCAATTCTATTTATATATAAAAATGATTAACATAATAAAGAAATGTTAATCATAAAATACTAAACAATAAAAATAATCAAAATAATTATAGCACAAAAATTAAAAACTACGAAAATATTTTTATTTTTTAAGCTGATTAGCGCCATATAATTGTTTTCTTCGGGAATATACCATATAATTAAAGATGATAAAGAATTTTACGAGGTGTTATTATTATGATTAAGGTAACAGTTAATATAAATGGTATGAATTTCAATTTAAAGGGAGAAAAGGATGAAAAATATTTAATAGGAGTAGCAAACTTTGTTGATGGAAGAATTAAGGAGATAATTTCTAAAAAAATAAATCTCAGCACAACCGCAGCAACTGTTTTAGCAGCTGTGAATATTGCTGATGAGTTTTACGAATGCGATTTAGAATTAGATAAGGCTATTAAAGATAAGGAAGCTATTGATGCGAAAAATGCTTTATTAGAACAAAAAGTAGATGAAATTAATTTAGAATTAGAAAAGATGATTAAGGAAAAATTGAATGTTCAAAATAATTTTGGGAAAAAGGAAGCAGAATTAAATAAAAGATATGAAGATGTAGAAATAAATTTCAGCACATTAAATGATCAGATAAATACTCTTAAAGTAGAAAATGAAAAATTAAAGAATGAGAAGAAATCAATAATTGATGATGCTAAGAAAAATAAAAATATTAATGAAAATTTAAATAAAGAAATTATCGAAGTCAAAGATAAAAATAAGCTTCTTTATAAGAAAGCAGATGAAGTTAAAAATAAAGAACACAGATTAAATAGACAGGTACAAGAATCTAATGAACAAATAAATATTCTAACCAATCAAATAACTCTTGTTAATAAAGAAAAAGATGACTTAAGTAGAGAACTAGATTCAATAAGTATTAGAGGATTGGAAATGAGTGCAGAAATCAAAAAGCTTAATGATATTAAAGTAAGTTTAGATGATAAAATTTTATCATTAGAGGAAAAGAATATGTCTGTTGAGTTAGATTATTTAAGTGCTTGTGAGGAATTAGAAAAAGTAAAAGTAAATTTAGAATCTGAAATTAATGATAAAGATGCTATTAATAAAGAATATGATCTATGTAAGATAAATTTAGAAAAAGTAAAGCAAATGTATTCTGAAAAGAATAAAGAACTTATAGAATGTAAGGAAAGTTTAGATAAACAAATAAATAACAATAGTGAAATAAACTTTAAATCAAATAAGGAAAAACAAGAATTAAACGATAAAATTGAAAAATTATTATTAAATGGAGAAGAGCTGACTAGAGAAATAAAAGTATTAAATATAAAAGAAAAAGAATTAAATGATACTTTAAAGCTAGAAAAAGGAAACACCAGTGATCTAGCTAAGAAAATAGAAGAAAATAATATGGAAAAAGCTGAACTTAATAAGCAACTAAATGATTTATTTGAAGAATCAGATAAAGAAATTACAGAGTATAAAGAAAAATTAAAAGAGTTAAAAAAAGAAAATGAGAGTTTCGTAAAACAAATTAATTTACTAAATGAAGAAAAAGAAGATTTACAAGATAAAATTAGTAAGCTAAAAATAGACCAAGATATATTTAATAATGAAATTAAAAATATGAGAGATACTAATGATAAATTGTCACAAGAAATAGAAAAATGTGATAGAGCAAAAAAGGGTTTAGAAGAAGAAATAGAGATTACAATAAGTAGCAATGAAAGATTGAAATATGAATCTAGGAAAGCTTATGAAGAAAGTGAAAAACAAAGTAATATTAAAAATAATCAAATAGAAGAATTAAGTAAAAAAGTAGAAAAAACAGAGTTTGCAATGAGAAAAGCTAAAGAAGATTTGCAAAGTAAAGAAATAGCTTTGCTCATTGCAGAAAAAGAATTACGAGTTAAAGAAGAAGACCTATTGAAAATGAAAAATCAGATAAAAGATAAGCAAAGAGACTTAATAGCTATGAATGAAGAATTAGAAAATAAGAATGAAGATTTGCTGGAAGTAAAAGAAGAAGTAAAAGAAAAAAATGATACATTAACAAGATTGAAAGAAAATTTAGATATAAGTAAAGAATCTATAAATAATTTAGAAGAGAAAATTCTAATATTGCTTAAAGAAAAAGAAGAGATATCAAGTAAAAATAATAACCTTATTGCAGACTCTAGGTTATTTAAACATAAGGTCTTCGAATTACAGGCTAAGATAATAGATACAGAAATAGAAGTTGCAAAAGTTAAAAACAAGCAAATAGGCCCTATTGTTAAAAACAAAAGATAAGGTAAATGAAAGGAATTGAATATGAATAAAATTGAATTACTAGCCCCAGCAGGAAATATGGATAGTTTAATTGCAGCTATAAATAATGGAGCAGATGCAATATATCTTGGAGGGAATAAGTTCTCAGCTAGAGCTTATGCTTCAAATTTTGATAATGAAACTATGATGAGAGCAGCGGATTATGCACATAGTTATAATGTGAAATTATATGTTACTATGAATACACTTTTAAAAGAAAGTGAATTAAAAGAAGCATTAAAATATGTAGGTTATCTTTATGAAATCGGAGTAGATGCATTAATAATTCAAGACGTTGGATTACTGAGCTTAGTTAAAGATATATATCCAAGCTTTGAACTTCATGCATCAACTCAGCTGACAGTTCATAATGGAGAAGGAGCATTATATTTCAAAGAAAAAGGTATGCAAAGAATCGTTTTATCTAGAGAGCTTTCATTAGATGAAATTAAATATATCTCAAAAGATTTAGAAATTGAAACAGAGATATTTGTGCATGGTGCTTTATGTATATGTTATTCAGGACAATGCTTGATGAGTTCTATGCTTGGTGGACGAAGTGGAAATAGAGGAACATGTGCACAACCGTGTAGAATGCAATATACTTTAAAAGGTGAAACTTTAGGAGAAAAAAAGGGATACCTATTAAGTCCTAAAGATACATGTTTGATTGATGATATTGATTCAATAATAAAAAGTGAAACCACATCTTTAAAGGTTGAAGGAAGAATGAAGAAACCAGAATATGTGGCTGGTGTTACAAGAAATTATAGAAAATCAATCGATAAAGTTTTATTGAAAAATATAAAATTTGATTTTAATAAGGGAAGAAATGAATTATTACAGTTATTCAATAGAGAAGGTTTTTCTAAAGCGTATTTATATAAGAATACGGGGAAAGACATGATGAGCTATAATTATCCTAAAAATACTGGAGTTCTTATAGGACAGGTCATAAATAGTGGAGAAGTTTTATTGGAAGGCGATGTATCTTTAGGCGATGGAATAAGATTTTATGATGATGGATTTACTTTAAGTAAAATTTTATTAAATGATAAACAAGTTCAAGAAGCCTTTAAGGGAGATACAGTTAAATTATTTCCAATTGGAGGATATAAAAAGGGTAATAAATTATATAAAATGTCTGACAAAAAGTTGTATGATGATTTAAAAGATGACCTAAAACCTTATAAGAGAAAGTTAAATCTAATAGCAGAAGTTGAGTTTAAAGTTAATGAACCACTCTCTATTAGAACTAAGTTCAATAATAAAGAATATAAGGTTTATGGAGAAAAATTTGAAGTTGCAACTAATACTCCATTAACAAGAGAAAGAGTTGAAGAAGCGTTAAAGAAATCAGGCGAAATTCCTTATAAATTTGATAAAATAATTTTCAATAATTTTGATGATGGATTTATAAGAATAGCATCAATAAATAATTTGAGAAGAGAATTATTTGAGAATATTTTAAGAGAAGAAACGAGTTCATATAGAAAAAGGAGGACTCAAGAAAGTCCTAAAATAAAAAATGTAAAATGTAATAAAGACTTAGGCTATATTTATAGCTGTATTACAAAAGATCAATTAAAAGCCTTAGCTGAAAACAAAAATGTTCAAAATGTAGCTTTGGATATATTCTTTAGTAGACGAGAAGCATCTTTAAATAAAGAGGATTTAAAAAATTTACATGAACGAAATTTAAAAAATAAAAACATTTATTTAAAAGTTCCTAGTATTATTAAAGGAGAATTTAATAATATAGTTAAAATTATAGAGGAATTAACACCATATATAAAAGGAATAATCACATCTAATGCTGGAATAATAAAAAATTATAAAGATAAACTATTTATAATAGGAGATTATAAATTAAATATCTTCAACAAAGAAGCAGCAAGATTTTATGCTGAAGATGTGGATATTCCATTTATAAGTTTGGAATTAGATAGGAAAGAAATAAAAGAAATAATGAAAAATATTGATTGTAGACTTGGTATTAATATTTATGGAAGTACTGAGCTTATGGTTAGTGAATATTGTCCTATAGGTAGTACTTTTGGAGGAAAAACTTCTAAAAAAGAATGTAATAATGCATGCATGAAAGATAATTTTAGATTAATAGATAAAAAGAATGAAAGTTTTAGTGTTTTAAATGATAATACTTGTAGAAGTTACATATTAAATTCATTACCTACAAATTTGATTGAAGAAATAGAAGAACTTAAAGCCTTTAATATCAAAAACTTTAGGGTAGACTTTAAAGATGAAACCTACAAAGAAGTTAATTATATTTTAAATCAAATCACTCATGGTAGGATAGATGAAAATAAAAAATATACGAAGGGTCATTATAGACGTGGAGTGGAATAAATTAAGGATGCAATCAATGTAGATTGTTAATTGGTTAGGATGTGAACATAAATGAATGAACGTTCTCTAAGAATATTAGAATTTTATAAAATAAAAGATAAAATCAAGAAATATGCTCGGACAAATGCTGGGAAAATGATGGTTGAATCTCTTACGCCTTATGATAATGTGTATGAAGTAAATAATAAACTAGAGGAGACAAATGAAGCACTTGAGATTTTGCTCACTAAGGGAAATCCTCCTCTTGAAGGACTTTTTGATATACAAGAAGGAATTGAAAGAGCTAAAAAAGGTGGTGTTCTAACACCAGGACAATTATTAAGGGTTGGAGGTATGCTTAGAGTTTCTAGAAATATGAAGGAATTCTTTAAAAGACAAGAAGCCGAAAAAGCATATCCAAGACTTGAAGATTTAGCATACATATTAATTCCAGTAAAAGCATTAGAAGATGAAATAGAAAGATCTATAGTCTCAGAAGAAGAGATAAGCGACAAAGCTAGTCAAACTTTATACAATATAAGAAGAAGTCTTAAGGAAAAGAATTCTTCAGTTAGAGAAAAAATAGGCGCTATAGTTAGAAATAATTCAAAGTATTTACAAGATGATCTATATACTATGAGAGGTGATAGATATGTGATTCCTGTAAAGTCAGAATACAAGAGTAAGGTACCAGGACTTGTACATGATCAAAGTTCAACTGGAGCTACATTTTTTATTGAACCTATGAGTTTAGTAAATTTAAATAATGAAATAAAAGAACTGTTCTTAAAAGAGAAAGCTGAAATAGAAAGAATATTGACTGAGCTTTCATTAAAGGTTAAAGATCACTCAGAACATTGTTTAAGTAATTTCAAGATACTTATTGAATTTGATTTTATATTTGCAAAGGGTAAATATGCATCTTCTATAAATGCAGTAAAACCAATTTTAAGAGAAGATGGAGTATTTAGTATGTTATCGGCAAGGCATCCTTTAATAGAAGCAGATAAAGTTGTACCAGCCGATATTTACTTAGGAGATGAATTTCAAACATTAATGATAACAGGACCAAATACTGGAGGTAAAACTGTTACTATAAAAACAGTTGGATTACTTCATATTATGGGATTAAGTGGACTTTTAATACCAGTCCGCGATAATTCATCTATAGCATTTTTTAAAGAAATTTTTGCAGATATAGGTGATGAGCAAAGTATTGAGCAAAATTTATCCACTTTTTCATCTCATATGACTAATATAGTTAATATTATGAAACATGTAGATAATAAATCACTAGCACTTTTTGACGAACTTGGAGCGGGTACAGATCCAGCTGAAGGTGCAGCACTTGCAGTATCAATATTGGAAACACTAAGAAATAGAGGAACAAAATTAATTGCAACAACTCACTATAGTGAACTTAAAGCATATGCATTAAGGACAGATGGTGTTGAAAATGCTTCTGTTGAATTCGATATAGAAACTTTAAGCCCAACCTATAGATTATTAATTGGTGTGCCAGGAAAATCTAATGCTTTTGAAATTTCTAAGAGATTAGGCCTTGTAGAAGGGGTAATAAAAAGAGCTAAAGAATATATGTCAGAAGAAAATCTTCAATTTGAGAATTTGATTAGAGAGCTTCAAGAAAAGAGTATAATAGCAAAAAAAGAGGCAAGAGAAGCTAAAAAACTTAAAGATGAAGCAGATGAACTTAAGAAAAAATTTGAGGATAAGCTTGAAAAATTAGAGAAGACTAGAGAAAAAGCTTATATGGATGCTAGATTAGAAGCAAAAGAGATAATTTCAAATGCAAAAGATGAAGCAGATGATATTTTAAAAGCGATGAGATCTCTTGAAAAACTTGGCATATCAAGCGGCGGAAGGCAAAGACTTGAAGAAGAACGTAAAAAGCTTAAAGCAAGTTTAGACGAGAAAGAAAAGGGCATTTATAGCATCAAAGAAAATGAAGGAGAAGTTATAACTAAAGTAACTCTTGGTATGGAAGTTTTTTTGCCTTCAGTAAATCAAAAAGTAATCATTATTTCTATGCCAGACAATAAAGGTGAAGTTCAAGTCGAAGCTGGAATTATGAAAATAAATGTCAAATTAAAAGATTTAAGAAAAACTCAAAAGACTAAGGAAGAAAAGGTAAGAAAAAAAAGAGAAATAAAACTTAATTTAAGTAGTATAGAATCAAAAGTAGACTTAAGGGGCTTAGATTCAGAAGAGGCATGCTATACAGCAGATAAATACTTGGATGATGCTTATATGGCGAATTTAGCAGAAGTAACTATAGTTCACGGTAAAGGGACTGGAGTACTTAGAAAAGCCATCAATGATATGCTTAAAAGAAACCCTCATGTAAAGACGTATAGATTAGGTTCTTATGGTGAAGGCGGAGATGGGGTTACTATGGTTGAACTTAAAAATTAAAGAATAAATTTAGATGGTTTTTAAGTAAAATTTTAGTTATTATAATAATAAATAATGTACAGTTTACAATGTACAATTGAGGAATAGATTGCTATGTGATTTTATCCTTAATTGTACATTGTTTATTGGATAAGAGGTGATTTTCAGTATGTACATAATAAGTGCATGTTTATGTGGAGTTAATTGTAAATATAATGGAAAAAATAATTTAAATGAAAGATGTTTAAATTTATTTAGAGATGGAAAGGCTGTTTTAGTATGCCCAGAGCAACTAGGGGGATTACAAACACCAAGAAATCCAGTTGAATTAAATAATACGGCAAGTAAAGTATTAGAAGAAGATGGAAAAGCAATAAGTGACAAAGGCAAAGATGTTACAAAGCAATTCTTAAATGGAGCTTACGAAACATTAAAAATTGCAAAAGAACTTGGAGTAACTAAAGCTATATTAAAAGAAGGAAGTCCTTCCTGTGGAGCTAATTTTATATATGATGGTACTTTTACAAAAAATAAAATCAAAGGTAAAGGAATAACAGCATATATATTAGAAAAAGAAGGAATAACTGTATTTTCAGATGAAGATTTAGAGGTAAATAATGATAAATTAGTATACCTTAATGAATTTGATAGAGAAAAAGCTAAAAAGAGAAGACTTTTTGAATCAGAAGAGGAAGATGATGAAGAAGAAGAAAATTATTTTGATTTAACTGATAAATTAGATGATATGTCAGAACTACCTCCTAAGGTTGAAGAAAATGTTAAAAAACTTATAATTTCATTAGCACGTGATTTAATGGGATTCGAGGAAATAGATGAAATTGCAGAAGCAACAGGATTAAGTATAGAAGAAGTGCAAGAAATAATAGATAAAGAATAAAATACCGAAATAAGGGGCACGTATTTGGTTTGTTATTTTCTTCTATATGCTTTATTTATAAGTATAACATGGATAGAAGAGGAGAGAATTTAAATTGAGTAAACAACTAAAGATACAAGATAAGGAAATTAGAATAAAAGAATTGTTTTTAAACATATTCCAAGAAGAAGGAGTTTCGGTAGAAGAACTAAAGGAAGCTATTTGTAAGTCATATATTGATGAAGGATTTAATTGTAAAACATTTAATGATATACCAATTAAAGAGATGGAGACTTCAATTATTGAGTGTTATGAAGCCGGTGGGTTAGCATTTGAAAATATTGATGAAGTGCTAGAATATTTTTTTAAAAAGGAGGATTAATTTAATGGATAATAGAGATTTAAAAAAATTTCAATATTGTGATTTTGATAGCCTTTTTAAGTTAATGAAACAAGCCTTTCCTAGTGCTGAAAGGCGAAGTTACAAAGATCAGAAGAATCTTCTTAAGGAAGATTTATATAATATAATTTCAGACAAGGATGAAAAGAAAAATATAATTGATTTTATAGCAAGCTGGGAATTTAGTGATTTTAACTTTATTGAACATTTTGCTGTGGATAGCAAAATGAGGGGAAATGGTAGAGGCACATCAATGCTAAAGGATTATTTAAATAAATGCAATAAGCCGATATATTTAGAAGTTGAATTACCGGAAAATGATATTTGTGTGCGTAGAATTAAATTTTATAAACGGCTAGGATTTCATTTAAATAATTTTAATTATTTACAGCCACCGTTACAAAAGAAACATGATTTTTTACCACTCAAAGTTATGAGCTATCCTAGAAGTATTGATGAAAAGCAATTTACAAATTTCAAAAATGTAATATATAATAAGGTTTATAAATTCGACATATAAATAAAAAATATACTTGTGATTATTAAAGGTTATAGAGATATACTAAGCTCTATAACCTTTAATAATCATAAAAATAGTATTGGAAAAGTTATACTTAATTAGGCTATAATATTATTATAAGTTAAGGGAATAAGCAAGACTGATTGGGAGGTAGTTAAATTTTGAGGATATTACATACAGCAGATTGGCATTTAGGGAAAAATTTAGAAGGTATAAGCAGAATGGACGAACAAGAAGAATTTTTAAATGATTTTGTGAAGATTGTAGAAGAAAATAATATAGATTTAATTATGATTGCAGGAGATGTTTATGATAATTCAAATCCACCAGCAAGGGCTGAAAAAATGTTTTATGATACTTTGAAAAAATTATCAGGAAATGGAGAGAGACTTACATTAGTAATATCAGGAAATCATGATAATCCAGAAAGATTAGTTGCAGCAGGCCCACTTGCTCGTGATCATGGAATCATTATGGTTGGAACTCCAAAGACTGTTGTTCCTTTTGGAGAATATGGGAATCATAGAGTTTTAGATTCAGGGGAAGGATTCATTGAAATCGAAATAAATAATGAAAAGGCAGTTATTTTAACTGTACCTTATCCAAGTGAAAAAAGATTGAATGAAGTTATTTATGATGGAATGGATAATGAAGAAGAAAAGGCTAAATCATATAGCGATAGAATATTTTCATTATTTGATTCTTTAAAAAATAATTACAGAGATGATACTATTAATTTAGTTATATCGCATTTATTTGCTATGGGGAGTGTAGAAAGCGGTTCAGAAAGAAGTATTCAATTAGGAGGTACTTATATTGTTGATGGAAACTGTTTCCCAAAAGAGGCACAGTACGTAGCACTTGGACATGTACATAAACCACAAATAGTTCCAGGTACAAATAAGAAGGCTAGATATTGTGGATCACCTATTCATTATAATAAGAAGGAAATTAATTTTAACAAGAAATGTTTTATAATTGATGTTAAACCTAACGAAGAATGTCATGTAGAGGAAGTTAATTTGAAAGTATACAAGCCTATTGAAGTTTGGAAATGTATAAGTATTGAAGAGGCTATTTTAAAATGTGATGAAAATAAGGAAAGAAATTGTTGGGTTTATTTAGAAATTAATACAGACAGGTATATAAGAGAAGATGAAATAAAGCAGATGAAAGACTTGAAGAAAGATATTTTAGAAATAATGCCTAAAGTTAAGAATATAGATGAGGAAATTGCTTTAGATTTAAGTGAAAAATCTTTTGAAGAAATATTTAGAGATTTTTATATAAAAGAAAGAGAAACACCACCTGAAGAAGAAATTGTAGAATTACTATTATCAATTATGAGTGAAGAAGGTGAAACATATGAAACCAATCAAGTTGAAGATTAAAGGACTAAATAGTTTTATAGATGAACAAACTATAGATTTTGACAAACTAACAGATAGAGGATTTTTTGGTATATTTGGGCCAACAGGAAGTGGAAAATCCACTATATTAGATGGGATAACTTTAGCATTATACGGAAACGTATCAAGAAAAAGTTCTAATTATATAAATACCAATTGCGACAGAGCAAATGTGAGCTTTGAATTCCAAATATCAGGAGCTGAAATTAAGAGATACGTTATAGATAGAGAATTTAGAAGAAAAAAGGATGATAGTATAAGTTCTGGGAAATGTAAAATAGTTGATATTACAAATAATGGAGAAGAAGTTTTGGCAGATGGGGTTAAAACTATAAACAAAAAAGTTGAAGAGATAATAGGGCTTAATTTGGATGATTTTTCAAGAACTGTAGTTTTGCCGCAAGGAAAATTCAGTGAGTTCTTAAAGCTTGAAGGTAAAGATAGAAGAGATATGCTTGAAAGATTGTTTAATCTTCAGCAATATGGAGATAATTTATCTAGAAAGCTAAATGCAAAAATAAGTACAGAAAGAACTGATAATAATTATTTAATTGGACAATTAAGTGGATACAATGATGTAAGTGAAGATAAGCTAAAAGAAAAAGAAGAAATACTTAATAATTTAAACAATAACTTAGTGATTTTAAAAAATGAATTAGAAACAATAGAAAAAGATTATAGAAAAAATGAAGAGATTTGGAAACTACAACTTGATCTAATACAGTATAGGAATAAAGAAGAAATTTTAAGTGAAAAACAAGTGGAAATAAATCAAGATATTAAAAAGATAGAACTAGGAGAAGCTGGAGAAAAAGTTATACCTTATATAAATGCTTTCGAAAACACAATAAAAGAATTTGATAAAAGTGAAATTGAGTTAGACAAATTAAAGATAACAATAGCCAAAATTAAAGAAGAAAAAGAGAAGATAGAAAAGCTATGGAGTGTAGCATATGATAATAAGGAAAATAAGCTTCCTCAATTAATTATGCAAGAACAAAAAGTTAAAGATGCTATTGAAGAACAAAAATTGATAGATGATATACAAATTAGAATAAATAATTTTAAATTAAAAATTAAAGAATTTGAGATTAAGAGTAAAGAGAGTCAAAGTGAACTTATAAAAGTAGATAGAGAGATAAAAGATAAAAATGAAGCAATTAAAAATGACGAAAAAACATATGACAAATTAAAAATAGATGAAAGTATAAAAGAAAAAATTCAATATGGAATAATCCAAGAAGAAAAATTGAGCAATCTAAAGTTAATTATAAGTAAACAGATAGAGAAAAAAGTTTTTATCGAAAAAGAAAATGATGAAAATATACTTAAGGGCAAAGAATTAATTGATATAATTGGCAAGGAAAATAAGAGTTTAGAAGAAAAAGAAAAGAAAAATGAGTATTTACTTAAAAATTCACCAGGAGAACAAAAAGATTTAGTAAATCTAAAGCAAATAGTAGTAGAAACACAACAGAAATGGAAGAGTTATGATAAGTTAAATAAAGATATAAATTTTGCTAAAGATGAAATAGAATATTTAAGTATTGAAATCACAAATAAAAAAGAAGAAGGAAAAAAACAAGAAGGTGAATTAGAAAAAATAAAAAAAGGTCAAAAAGAAATTACGAGAGAAAATTTAGCCTATGAACTTAGAGAAGAACTTAAAGATAATGAAGTATGTCCAGTATGTGGTTCTATCTATCATAGTAAAGAGAACATAAAGATTGTAGACACTTTAGGTCTAAAAGTTATAGAAGCAGAAATAAAAATTAAAGAAAACTTAATAAAGGTTCTTAATAATAAAGTGATTGAGAATGAAACTAAAAAAAGTAATTTTAATGAAAATATAAAAATAAATAAAGCAGAAATAAATAAGCTAGGGACCTTGTTTAAAGAAAAATCTCTAGGAAAATTACAAGATGAATTTATAGATTTAGAAAATGCTTTAGAAAATTATAATAATGAAAAAAAGAGCCTAGAAAAAAATATTAATAAGCTAAAAAATGAAATAATTATTAAAAATGGAGATATAAATGAACTAAGAGCTATAGTAAGAACAAATAAAAGGCAATTAGAAGAATTAGAAGATAGCATTAAAGAAAAGACAAAAGAATTAACGCTAATAGAAAAGAGTCTAAGTTCATTAAAATTAGAAATGGGAGTAGATGATTTCGGTAAAAAAAATCAAGAGATTAAGAGAATTGAGAAAGAACGAGAGAAATTATCTAAGACAATTAAAATGAATAGAGAATTAGTAGAAACTTTAGAAAGTAAAAAAGAAGAATCAAATAATGAATTAACATTAATAAAAGAAAAATTATCTAAGAATAATGCAGATGTGTCTTCATATGAAAAAAGTAAGCAAGAAAAACTACAATCTATAAAGAATAAAGTTAATGAAGAAAATGATTTAAATTCACTATTGAGTAGAGTTCAAGAAAATATAAAAAATATTAATGAAGAATTTAAAAGTGTTGAGAATAATAAAAAAATAATAGAAAATGAATTTACACAAAATAATGAAAAACTGATATCTGCAATCAGCAAATATCAAGAATTAAGCAAGAGAAAAAAAGATGAAGAAGCACAATTAGAGAAAGCAATTATTAATGAAGGTTTTAATTCATTAGAAGATGTTAAGAAAAATTTAATTGAAAAAAATGAAATTAACAGGTATAAGATAAAATTAGAAAATTATAAGGATAGTGTTTCAAAAGTAAAGGGGGCCATTGAGAATTTACTTAATAAAATAAACGGTGAAGAGCTAACAGAAGAAAAATATGAACAAATAAAATTACTGAAAGAGCAAAAGGAAAAAGAATTTAATGAAATTAGTGAAAATAAAATCAAAATTAGGGAAGAATTAATAAATATAACCACTAAATTAGAAGAGCAAAGGGAACTTTTAGAAAAAAAGAAAAAATTAGAACATAAATTAGCACTACTTAGTGATTTAGAAAAATTATTCAAAGGAAAAAAATTTGTTGAATTTGTAGCGACAAATAGGCTAAAGTATGTTTCAATAGAAGCATCTAAAAGATTGAAAGATATAACTCATGGAAATTATGCATTGGAAGTTGATGGGAATGGTAAGTTCATAATTAGAGATTATAAAAATGGTGGAGCTAAAAGAGATGCAACAACTTTATCAGGGGGGGAAACCTTCTTAGCGTCACTCGCACTAGCATTAGCACTATCAGCTCAAATTCAATTAAAAGGAACTGCACCACTAGAATTATTTTTTCTTGATGAAGGTTTTGGAACATTAGATGATGACCTCCTTGAAGTCGTAATGAGCTCTCTTGAACGAATTCATAATGATAAACTTAAGGTAGGCATCATAAGCCATGTAGAAAGTATAAAAAATAGAGTACCAGTAAAACTTATGATTACAGCAGCAGAATGCGGGCTGGGGGGCAGTAAAGTTAAAATTGAAAGAAGCTAAAAAATAAAAATTACAAGTAAATTTACATAAGTTAATTATTTTTATAGAAAAGTGTTATAATAGTATAGTAATAATCGTAGGAGGATAAAAAATTCAACAAATTCGAGACTAAATAAATGTTTAATTGTAAGTAAATTTTGTATAAAAATATTTATTAGTAATTTTAAAAAAATTTTAGGAGGATGTTCATAATGGGAGAATTAATTTTAAATAAAAGAATAAAGACAGATATTCACGGTGCTAAGAAGGAAAGAAGAGAAGGAAAGATTCCAGGAGTAATATATGGTAAGGAAATAGGAAATGAGCTTTTTCATGTAGATGCAAGAGTATTAAGCAAACAACTTTCAGTTACTGGAGAACATGGAGTATTAACATTTAATCTTGATGGTAAAACTGGTACTGCTATAATTAAAGAAGTACAAAAGAGTCCAGTTGAACACAGAGTAATTCATATTGATTTAGAAGAAATAGCAGCTAATGCTATGATGCAAACTGAAATATCAATTAGAGTTATTGGTAAAGCAATGTTAGAGAGCAAAGGATTAATATTACAAACTCAAAGAGATTTAGTTAAAGTATCTTGTAAGGCAAATAATTTACCAAAAGATGTTGAATTAGATGTTTCTAAAGGAACAGCAGGAACTGTTTATACATTTAAAGATTTAATACTTCCTGAAGATGTTGAAGTTGTAGATGATTTATCAACTGCTATAAGTTCAATAAGTGAAGAAGCAGAAGAAGATGTAGCAGAAGTTGTTGCACCTGCAGCTGTTGTAGCTGAAGAAACAAAATAATATAATGTTCTACATATTATAAAAATAATCATCCATCTAATGGTTTCAGAAAAGCATTAGATGGATGATTTTTTTATATAGATTGAAACTTATTTATTAAAAAAGTATAAATCTATTTTTAAATATGAGCAAATATTGTATAATAGAAAAGAGAAAAAATGGAGAGGGGAACACAAAATGAATTATAAAGAGAAGTATAACATATGGGTTAATTCTGACATTATTAATGAGGAAACAAAAAATGAGTTAAGAAGTATATCGGATGAAAAAGAACTTGAAGATAGATTTTATAAAGACTTAGATTTTGGTACTGGTGGATTAAGAGGAATAATAGGTGCTGGAAGTAATAGAATGAACATATATACTGTTGCTAAAGCTACACAAGGCTTCGCAAATTATTTAAATGATAATTTCAAAAATCCATCAGTTGCAATTGCATATGATTCAAGAAACATGTCTAAGGAATTCGCACAATCAGTTGCCCTTACTCTATGTGCAAATAATATTAAAGTATATTTATATGAAAGTTTAAGACCAACACCAGTATTATCTTTCACAGTTAGAGAATTAGAGTGTGATGGGGGTATAGTGGTTACAGCTTCACATAATCCAAAGATATATAATGGTTACAAAGTATATGATGAATTTGGTGGACAAGTAACAGATGAAAAAGCAAAAATGATTATTGATGAAGTTAATGCAGTAGATGATTTCTCAAAGATTAAGAAGATGGATGAAAAAATTGCTTTAGAAAAAAATCTGCTAAGTTACATTGGAAAAGATATAGATAAAATCTACTACGAAAAAGTCAAGAAATTAACTATAAGAACAGAGTTAGTTAAAGAAAAAGCTAGCACTTTAAATGTAATATATACACCAATTCATGGATCAGGAAATATTCCAGTAAGAAGTGTATTAAAACAATTAGGATATAGTAATGTTAAAGTGGTTAAGGAACAAGAAGCTCCAGATGGAAACTTTCCAACAGCATCTTACCCTAATCCAGAAAATCCAGATGTATTTGAATTAGCTTTAAAGATGGCTAAAACTGAAAATCCAGATGTGATTTTTGGAACTGATCCAGATTGCGATAGAATAGGTCTTGTAGTTAAAGATAGTAATGGAGAATATAATGTTATAAATGGTAATCAAACGGGATTACTTTTAACTCACTATATATTAAGTTCATTAAAAGAAACTAATAAATTACCTAAAAATGGAGTTGTCATTAAAACAATTGTAACAACTGAAGGTGCTAGAAGTATAGCAAAAGATTTTGATATTGAAATTATGGATGTATTAACAGGATTCAAATACATCGGTGAGAAAATCAGAGAATTTGAAAATTTAGGAAATAAAACTTATCTCTTTGGATTTGAAGAAAGCTATGGATATCTTGCAGGAGATTTTGTACGTGATAAGGATGCTGTAATAGCAGCAATGTTAGTATGCGAAATGTGTCTTTACTATAAAGAACAAGGAAAGAGCCTCTATGATGCATTAGTAGAGTTATACGAAAAATATGGATACTTTAAAGAAAATCTTGTATCATTAGAGTTAAAGGGTAAAGAAGGTGCAGAAAAAATATCTAGTTGTATAGAAGCACTAAGAAATGACCCAATAAATCAAGTAGAGAAAGTTAAGATTATTAAAAGACTAGATTACAAACTAAGCCTTGAAGATGATGTTTTAAATAATGTTAAAACTACTATTGATTTACCTAAGTCTAACGTATTAAAGTACATTTTAGAGGATGGCTCATATTTTGTAGTAAGACCATCAGGAACAGAACCTAAAATGAAAATTTACTTAGCAGTAAAAAGTAGCAGTTTAGAAAATTCAGAAAAAGATATTGTGAAATTTAAAGAGAACGTAATGAAAATAATTAATGGAAAATTAAACTAGATTTCCATATAAATTGCTATCATCTTCTAGATGGTAGCAATTTATTTACAATTTTAAATTAAATGATAAAATTAAAATAATTGTTATTAGTGAATACTTAAGCAATGATAACTGTTCATTGCAAGTGTTGATAATAACAATTAAATAAGAGGTGTAAAAATGAGCGATTACAAGACTATGTATAAAGACAAATTAAGTAAGCTATTGTTTTTAGAGATGAATAAAGATGGCTTTAAGAAGAGTATTAACATTCCAGATAATATAAAATTTGAAAATGATGATTTATATATGCCTATAAGTGCTGAATATGTTGCAGCTAATGCAAATGATAAGATAAAGCTAAATAATTTACCAATATATTATTTTGTCGAAGGTATGTTTATTACTTTTGGTGCTGATAAAAACTATATATATAATGATGATTATGCAACAATTTTATCATATATTCCTGATTGTGAAGACTGCGTGAAAAGTCTTATTGCAAATAGAATAAAACAAGATAGATTAGAAGATGCGTATATTTTATTAAAAGGACTGTATAGATATACTAAGGAAGAAGAAATTTTAACTAAGATATTAGCGGTAGGTCAAACTATAAGAGAACAGGATTCAAGCTTTTCTGAATTATTATTGGAAGATATCGATGAGTGCAAAAATAACTTTAATAAATCTCCAGAACCATATCTTTATAATGCATTAATACTCAAGGATAAAGGTGACTATAAGAGAGCAGAAGTAGAGATAAATGAATATGTAAATAAAGGCGGAAAAAGGACAGCTGATATCGAGAAAATAGTAACTGACATTAATAATATAAGTCACTTTGAAATAGCAATTGATTATTTAAAAGATGAACCTAAAAAAGCAATTGAATTACTATTGCCATTATGTGAGGATTTTAAAGGAAATCCTTTAGTTTATTATTATCTAGGGATTGGATACAGAAGAATCGAGAATTATGAAAAAGCGATATATTATTTAGAAGAAAGTCTTTCGCTTGAATCTGGAAGTCTTGAAGTTGTTAATGAACTTGGAATGAACTATGCATCTATTGGAGATTTCAAAGAAGCAATAAAATATTTTAGAAAAGCCTTTGAGGCATCTAAAGAGGTAGAGATATGCACGAATATAGTAATGTGCTACTTAAATTCAGGTGATAAAGAACAGGCAAAACTTAATTTAGATATTGCAAAAAAATTAGCGCCAGATGATGAAATAGTTATAGAAATAGATCAAATGTTAAATGGAACAATAAAATAGAAATGATGATTTACAATTTTATATAGTGAATTGTATAAGTTTTAGGAGGTAACATGTTTACCAGAATACTTGATTTTAAAATATTTAATAAAGATAAAAGCACCTTAATGAATTACATAGAACATCTTGATAAAGTGAATATAATATCTGGAAATCCAGAAGTTTTATTCAATGGATTTAACAATCCTGTACTTAAGGAAAATTTTAATGATAAGACGTCTGTTATAATACCAGATGGTATTGGAACAGTTATTGCATCTAGGTTATTAAAAAATCCAGTTAAAGAGAAAATAGCAGGAATAGATATTGTTGGAGAGGTTTTAATTAAAGCAAATTTAGAAAAAAAATCAATTTATTTACTAGGTGCCAAAGAAGAGGTTTTAAAAAAATGCGTAGAGAATATTAAATTTAAATTTCCTAACTTAAAGATTTGTGGATTTCACAATGGATTTTTTGATTTAAATAACTGTAATGATATAATTGAGGACATAACAATATGTCAGCCATGGGCTATTTTTGTAGCTATGGGCTCTCCCAAACAAGAAATATTTATTCGAAAAGTTAAGGATATTTCAGATGCACATATATTTATGGGAGTTGGTGGTGTTTTTGATATATTCGCAGGAGAACTTAAAAGGGCACCTAAATGGATGTTATCATTAGGAATAGAGTGGTTATATAGAGTTATAAAAGAACCTTTTAGAATAAAAAGATTATTTGTAATACCTAAATTTTTATTATTAGTATTGCAAAATAGAAATAAAGTCAATGATGTTTAAAAATAAAGTTAAGAGAATAATATAAATAATAACTAATGAGACAAGTAAAACTAACAGATAGATAAAATTACAAGAGTATATTAGTAATACGTAGAAAAAATAGGTGATAAAATGAAGAATGGAAGTAATTTAATTAAATCTACATTTATAATAATGATGGTATCGTTAATAAGTAGAGCTCTAGGTTTTATTCGCGATATGCTTATTGCAAAAAACTTTGGTGCTGGAATGTATACTGATGCTTACAATATGGCCGTATCTGTACCAGAGATAATATTTACATTAGTTGGACTTGCAATATCAACTGCTTTTTTACCAATGCTAAGTAAAGTTAAAGCTCAAAAAGGAAAAAAAGAAATGTATAGTTTTGCGAATAACGTAATTAATATACTTTTTATTGTATCCCTACTTTTTTTTATTATAGCAAGTATGTTCTCAAAAGAAATAGTTTATATATTTGGATTTTCAGAACAAACATCATTTCTTGCAATTAAATTATTAAAAATTACCCTTTTGAATCTTTTATTTTTGTCAGTTAATGCATGTTTCACATCATTATTACAAGTAAATGAAGACTTTATTATGCCATCTATCTTAGGACTGTTTTTTAATTTACCTATGATAGTATATCTATTATTGTTTAAAAACTATGATATTGTTGGTTTAACAATTGCAAATGTTATAGGAAATTTATTTAGGGTAGCCATTCAAGTACCATCATTAATTACACATGGATATGTGTATAAGTTTTCAATAAATTTTAAGGACCGAAGATTAAAAGAAATTATCATATTAATAATTCCAGTAATTATTGGAGCAGGGGCAAATTCATTAAATATGGTAGTAGATAAGTATATTGCATCATATTTGGAGGTTGGATCAATTTCAGCCTTGGATTATGCACAAAAGTTAATATTATTTATTAATACTATAATTGTAACTTCAGTCACGAGTGTCGTATATCCTCTTATGGCAAATATGATAAATAGCGATGATAAGGATGGGTTTATAAATATATTAAAAAAATCTATTTTATATTTGGCTATATTATTAATTCCTATTACTATTGGAGTTATAATATTTAATAAGGAGATAGTTAAGATAGTATATGAAAGGGGACAATTTACTGAATATGCAGTGAATCTTACGACATTAGCATTACTAGGGTATGGATTTGGAATATTCTTTACAGGAATAAGAGATATTTTAAACTCAACTTTATTTTCCATGGGGAAAACAAAGATAACTACAATAAATGGAATTATAGGTGTCATTATTAATATAATTTTTAGTATAATTTTATCTAAATATATAGGTATAATGGGGATAGCATTGGCATCAGTTATAGCTATGGCAGTTACATCAATACTTTTATTTATAAGTATTATGAAGTTGGAAAAAGGCTTCGTAATAAAAGACATGATTAAAAAGATAGGTGTAATAAGTATAAATGCTATAATCATGGGAGTCATAATACTAACTTTAGTAATTTATTTGAGAAATAAACTGAACTCAATAAGTATTTTATTACTTGGAACTATTATTGGCAGTATTATATACTTTATGCTTTGTTACCTATTTAAAATTGAAGAAGTTATTGAAATAAAAAATTTAATTTTAAAGAAAATTAAAAGATAGGAGGATATATGAAAATATTATTTATTGCCTGCTATTCCCCATTAATAAATAATTCAGCAGCTATCGAAACGCTACAATATTTAAATAAATTAAGTGAAATAAGTAATAATGAAGTACATCTTTTAACTGTTAATTTCCCAAAGGATTCATTATATTATGATGAAGCACTAAGATCTATGATGGATAAAAAAATAAGAACTCATATTGTTGATGGTGGAATTATATTTAAAAAATTAATGCCAAAAAAAAATAGTAAATATGAGCAAAAAAGAAATAATTTATTATTAAAAATAAAAAATGGTAATGTCAGAAAAATATTGAAAAAAATAAAAAATGCAATGGTAATACCAGATATGTATTATGGATGGGCAAAAAAGGCAGGAAAATATGGAATAGATTTAATGAAAAAAGAAAAATTTGATGTTATATTTTCAATGCATGAGCCACCATCTTCTCATTTATGTGCTTATTATATAAAAAAGCAATATAGAGATATACCATGGATTACCTATTGGAGTGATCCATGGCTTAAGGATTCGACAAGAGAAAAAGCTTTTATTGTTAAAAGAATACTTGAGAAAAATATGGAAAAAAATATTGTTAGGTTAGCAGATAAATTTATATTTGTTACAGAAGCAAATAGAGCTGAATATTTAAAAGATTACAAGGATTTAAATGATGGAAAGAAGAAGACATTTATATTAAATAGAGGTTTTGATACGAAATTATACAATAAATTATTTAATGAAGAAACTCCAAATCTTATAGAAAAAGATAAAATTAATATGATCTATACTGGAGAAATATTTTTTAAGCTTAGAGATATAAGACCTTTTATTAAAGCAATTGAAGAGATAAAAGAAGAAAATATAGAAGCATATAACTTATTAAATATTTTATTTTTTGGAAATATAGATGATCTAACTAGTAAAAGGAGACTAGAAAATTTAGAAAGAGCAAAGGTATCACCTAGAATACCGTTTGATAAAGCACTTAAATATATGCTAAATGGGGATGTTCTACTTTTATTCGGAAATAAAAATTCTAAACAAATACCAGCTAAGATTTATGATTATTTCGGAGCTAAAGGCAGAATATTTGTAATTTATGGAGATGAAAATGATCCTATTAAAAAAGTAGTAGAAAATAATAAAAAGTGCATTGTAACTGAAAATGATGTTCAAAAAATAAAAGATAAAATTTACGAATTAATAGAAATGCATAAAAATAAAGAAATAGATTGTGAGGCAGATTTTAAATATGAATGGAATTCAATAGTTGAGAGATTAAACAATATATTAGAAGGAAGTGATTAAATGCATATAATGGTCATTCCATCTTGGTATTCATCTACAAGAAATGAGGTTCATGGTAGTTTCTTTAAGGAACAATTTAAAGCCCTTGCAAATAACGATGAAAAAATTACAGTTGCATATAATGAGATTTGGCCAATTACTATGCTTTTTAAGATTCATGAAAAAAGAAAAATAAACTTTAATATAGAAGATAATCTCAGAACTTATAGATATAAGGATTATAATTATTTGCCTAAAACTCCATTGATGTTTAAAAGCTTTAATAAAAGAATGGATAAACTTTATCAGGAAATAGTTAAAAATGAAGGTAAAGTTGATATAATACATGCTCATTCAGCTTTTTGGGGTGGAATATCAGCTAAATATATAAGTAAAAAGTATCACATTCCATTAGTGATAACAGAACATTCATCCCTTAAATATGCTAAGCATGTTAAGGAAAGTTATAAAAAATATATTTATGCAGCTTATAAATATGCTGATTGTTTAATTGCAGTTGGAAATGGATTAAAGAAAGAAATACAATCATATGTCGATAGACCTATTGAAGTTATTAATAACATAGTTGATTTGCAATTATTTTATATTGATGAGAATACTGAAAATAAAAGTTTAGAGAGTAGTGGAGAATTTAAATTCTTTTCATGTGCCTTTCTTGAAGAGGGAAAAGGAATGGAGTGTTTAATTAGAGCTTTCGCAGAGACCTTTAGAGATGAAAAAGTAAGCTTGAGGATAGGTGGAGATGGTTCACTTAAATTATTATTAAAAGAACTTATTACAGAATTAGGCGCTGAAAATCAGATAAAACTTTTGGGCGCTTTATCAAGAAAAGAAGTATCTAAGGAAATGAGAGGATGTGATGTTTTTGTATTATCATCTGAACATGAAACGTTTGGCGTTGTTTATATTGAAGCGCTTGCTTGTGGAAAGCCAGTTGTTGGGACTTATAATGGTGGAGCTGAGGATATAATAAAAAAATATAATGGAATAATAGCTAAAAATAAGAATAAGGAGGATTTAGCTAAAGCATTAAGAAATATAAAAGAAAATTATAGAATATATGATAAATATAATATAAGAGAAAAAACGATTATTAGCTATTCAGAAAAAATATTAGTTGAAAAGCTAAAGGGAGTGTATAAAAAAGCATATGAAAGAAATAATTAAAAAAATATATTATTATATAGATAACAAATTTTATTTTAAATTACTGTATTTGTTTGTAAGTTTGACTTTTGTAACAATATTACAAGGTGTGCCAGGACTAAATCTATTAAAGTATGTAGCATTTGTTTGGGGAATAATTCTAATTTTACTGATGATAATTGAAGATTATAAAAGAAGAAAAATCTATAAATTTGATATTCCGTTAGCAATATTTATTATAGTAACATTAGTATTTAATCTTATTGCTTACAGGAATATTGAAAACATACAAGTTTGGATGTTCAATTTAATTTTATTTATTACAATATTTACAGTTGATGTTTTTAAAAATAAAAAAATTATGATTAAAGAACTAAATATTATAACTTGTTTTTATACAATATTTATGTTTATAGCTTCTATATTTTCATTAATAATGAGATTTTCAGAGAAAACTATAGAAATGAAAGGAATTATATTTGGAGGCACGAAAGGTGTATTTGCTAATGAAAATGCACTTTCAATAGCAACTGCATTAGCTATTGTAATGTGTATTTATCTCAATTACGTATCTAAAAGCAATAGACTTAAGATATTCTGGCTAGCTAATATAATATTGCAGGCAATAACTATGATCGGATCAGATGGGAGAAGTGCTTATTTCATAGTGATGGCGATGGCATTCACATTTATTTTTGTATACAATAAAAATAAATATCTTAGATTTCTACTTGTGTTAATACCAATATTAATGTGTGGGATATTTTTTCAATTAGATAAGAATAATATTAGGAATTTTACAAGTGGCAGAAGCAGTCTTTGGACTTCAGCAGCTATAGTAATAGATGAACATCCTTTAACTGGAGTTGGATACAATGATCTTGTAGAAGCTGTTAGAGGTGCACGCGAAACAGATGATTTACCAGGATTAGAATTTGGAGGTTTGCATAATATATATATGCAAACAGCAACAGTAAATGGTATTATTTCATTATTATTACTTCTTATCTTTATAGGAATGATTCTAATGTTCATAGTACAACATTTGGATAAGTTAAAGAGGAAAGAGAAACTTCAAATGACAACATTGACTTCACTCATAATCGGGATTCTTGTAGTAAATTTATTTGAAAGTTCATTAATATATATAGTAAGCTTTATTTCTATGATATTTTGGATATATCTAGGATATTTAGTATCAATTTTGGATAATAAGAATATCGAATAGATAGACATCAGATAAAAAATATAATATAGATAGGGGATAAGAACATATGAGATTTTGTGATGAAAGTATAGAAGAATTCTTAACTGAATTAGGATCAGAGTTACCAGCACCAGGAGGTGGAAGTGTTGCTGGACTTATAGCTGCATTATCTGGTGCATTAAACTCTATGGTCCATTCTTTAACCATAGGTAAAAAGAAATATATAAGTTTAGAAGATAATGAAAAAAAGATTATAGATAAGTTTCAAAAGGAATCTAAAGAATTTACTTTAAGAAGTTTAGACCTCATGGAAGAAGATAAAGAAAACTTTTTAAAATTAATGGATTCTTATAAATTACCTAAAGAAAATGAAGAAGATAAGCAAAAAAGAAAATCAGAGATAAAAGAAAATACGATAAGATCTATGGAAGTACCTTTGATTTTAGCAAGAGAAAGTCTAGAATTTTATATAAATCTAAAAATAATGGCTAAGTATGGGAATAAAATGTTGCTATCAGATTTAGCAATCTCTGCAATTTTACTTAATTGTGCTATAGAAAGTTCTATAATAAATATTAAAGTGAACTTAAATGGACTTAGGGGTGAAGCATTTTTTAATAAAATTGATAATGAATTAAGTGAAATTATGAAGAAATCAATTGAAGAAAAAAATGCTATTATCAATGGTGTAAATTGCGAAATTTATCCACATCAATAATATTATAATAAATAAGTTATAGATGAAATAATTACTTGTTTTTTAAATTTGATAGAAATAAGTAAACCACATATATCGAAGATGATTTTACCAATATGCAAGAAAATAACAAGCCCAATATACGATATATTGACTTGTTATTTTTAATATAAATTGAATAGCATTTACCTTAACAGTGTATCAATTAGAATTAAAGTTAGTTTATTGGCTTTCCTTCAGAATTTTGGTACTTGGGCTTATTTTTAGGATTTCCAACATCATTTTGCTTGTCATGAAGCCTTTGTCTTCTTTCTCCTTTTTGTATTGGATTACTTGATCCATCTTTATTTGGCACAATCAACACCTCCCTTTACTAAGTATTTTGTGTTTATATAAAATTTTAATACGTTTAATTTTTAATATATATTTAGACTTAAATGCAAAAATAAGAAGTAATAGGTACAAGTATTGAAAAATATTGTATATAATATATAATGAAATAGGATGTATACGTATAACAAATAGATTGTACTTAAAGATAGAATGAAAATATAAGTTATAAAAAATTATAGAGCTAAATAAAATCTAAAGGAGGGAAGACAATGGAGAACATAAAATTTCCTATTGTTATAAAAAAGAGAAATGCTGTAATGTTAGGTGTTTCAGTGCTTGAAATTGGAGTAGGAGTAACTTTTGGAATTACCGGAGGTGGAATAAAGAGTATTCCGCTATGGGTATTTGTATTTACTGGAATAATATCTGCACTCACAGTTTTAGTTGAATATAGCCTAGACATATCCTTAAATGAAAATAGAGTAGAATTTTATAAAAATAAAGATTTAATAAAAGCAATAAAATATGGCAGTATAAATTCTATTTATATAAGTAAGGGTAATGAAACTAAAACTAAGAAGAAAGATTTTTTTACAATCGGTTTTAACAGTAGCGATAATAAGAAGTTTAAAGATGAAAAGTATTTAATTAATCCTATGCATTATAGCTCAAAAGATTTAGATACAATAAAAAATATTATTGTATCTAAAAATTATTCTGTAAAAGTAAGTGATGATATAAAAAAGTTTGTAAGATAAACCTTATTCTATAGGAAGATCATTTAATGATTTAAATTCATAGCCCTCGGTTTGTAGAGTTTTGATAACTGTTGCAAGTACTTTTGTATTTGTGCTTGAAACTGCATGCAAAAGCATTATGGAGCCAGGATGGGCTCCCTTGCCTATCTTTTCTATAGAATAACTTTCAGAAGGCTGATCATTTACTAGCCAATCTTTATAAGCGAAGCTCCAAAATATGCTCTTATATCCTAAATCTTTTGTCATCTGTAAAGATTGCTTGGAATATTTACCCATAGGTGGTCTAAAGAACTTAGGCATATCTTTCCCAATAAGTTCTTTATAAGAATTTTCTACACCACTAAGCTCCGCCGCAAATTTTTCTTTATCATGTATTTGTGCCATAGATGGGTGATGTACAGTATGATTACCAACTATATGTCCCTCATTAACCATTCGTTTAACTAATTCAGGTTCCTTATCTATGTAAGGTTTAACGACAAAAAAAGCAGCAGGTACATTTAGCTCCTTTAGGGTATCTAAAATTGTTCCAGTATGACCATTTTCATATCCTTCATCAAAAGTTAGATATAAAACTTTTGATGAAGTGTCACCTAAGTAATAAGCAGAGTTCTCTTTTAGAAAACTAACAGATTCTTTTGGACCTTCAGCGATTATATCCTTTCCTTTACCAATATAGTACCAGTTAAGTTCACCATCTTCACGAAAAGGGGAGAAAATATCTTTTACATTATCAATATCTGAAATATCACCAAATACACCATCTTCTTGAAAACATTCATTTGCATCAATATCTTCATTACTTAGAGCATTTACATATGTTGGACAAGAAACTGCGATTAGATTTAGAGCTAAAGAAATAGAAATAGCAATTTTTATAGATTTTTTCATTATTCCACCCTCAATCTTTAAAATAATTTCAACTTAATCACTTATAGTATTTGAAAGTTGATAAAGAATAACCGTGGTAAATTATATATATATTTAAACCAAAAGGAAGTTTTGGCATATACATTACAGATAGTATTAAACATTGTAACTACTATTGACAATAACTCTTAATAACTAATGGTATTTGAATTTTATTAAAGAATAACCATGGTAAATTATATATATAATTTTTTTGAGATTAATTGCTGCACGTTAATCATTTAAGAATACATTTTTTAAGAATATAAAGTTGAAATAAAAAAGGTTCTAGAGTATAATTTTTAGAGGTATATTAAAAGTTAGAAAAGGTATATTAAAAGTTAGAAGTTAGAAAGGAATGTACATAGATGAAATTAGGTATGGTAGGTTTACCAAATGTAGGTAAGAGTACGTTGTTTAATGCAATAACAAAAGCTGGAGCCGAGTCAGCAAATTATCCATTCTGTACGATTGAACCCAATATTGGTGTCGTAAGTGTGCCAGATAAGAGATTAGAAGTTTTAGAAACAATGTATAATTCGAAGAAGAAAGTTTATACAGCGATAGAATTTTATGATATAGCAGGATTAGTTAAAGGTGCTTCAAAGGGTGAAGGATTAGGAAATAAATTTTTATCACATATTAGAGAAGTTGTAGCAATCGTGCATGTTGTTAGATGCTTTGATGATGGAAATGTTGTTCATGTTGAAGGTTCTATTGATCCTATACGAGATATAGAAACTATAAATTTAGAACTGATATTTTCCGATTTAGACGTTATTGAAAGAAGAATGGAAAAATCAGTAAAATTAGCAAGATCAGGAGATAAGACGGCTAAATTTGAATATGCAATTATGGAGAGAATTAAGGAACAATTAGAATCAAATAAGCCTGTTAGAACTTTAGAAGTTACAGAAGAAGAAAGTATTTTTATAACAAGCTTATTCTTAATTACTTCAAAGCCAGTAGTGTATGCTTGTAATATATCAGAAGATGATGTTATGGAAGGCAATGCTGACAATGATTATGTTAAAAAAGTCAAAGAATATGCAAAAACTGAAAATTCAGAAGTGATGGTTGTAAGTGCTAAAATTGAGGAAGAATTATCAGGTCTTGAAGATGATGAAAAAGCTGAGATGCTAGAAGAATATGGATTAAATGAATCAGGACTAGATAAATTAATTGAAACTAGTTATAAATTACTTGGTCTTATGAGTTTCTTAACAGCAGGAGTTCAAGAAATTAGAGCCTGGACAATTAGAAGAGGAACTAAAGCTCCTCAAGCAGCAGGTAAAATTCACTCTGATATTGAAAGAGGATTTATTAGAGCAGAAGTAATTTCTTATGATGATTTAGTTGAATGTGGCTCAGAGGCAGCTGCTAAAGAAAAAGGAAAGTTTAGACTTGAAGGAAAAGATTATATAATGCAAGACGGAGATGTAGTTAATTTTAGATTTAATGTTTAGCATTAAATATTGATACTCCCTAAATTGTATTAAAAGGGGCTGTTGCAAAATGCAATAGCCTTTTTGTTGTAAAAGTAAAAATGTGAATTCAA